>Ga0172381_10002893_pt1 | contig 18556 bp, 13 predicted proteins | sample Leawel6488metaG_FD_119754 | JGI IMG/M metagenome (GOLD analysis project Ga0172381, IMG submission 119754) | Leachate microbial communities from a municipal landfill in Southern Ontario, Canada - Leachate well 64-88 metaG | ecosystem: Engineered > Solid waste > Landfill > Unclassified | place...
ATTTCCACCACCGGCACCGATACTGATTTATTATTCAATCCGGCCGGCGATATTCAATTCTACAATTCCAACAGCCGCCTGGATTCCAGCGGCAATCTGGCGCTGGCGGGCAGTGTTACCGCCAGCGGCACGGGTGTTAATTATTTCGCTGGGAATGTGGGGATCGGGACGACGAGCCCGGGGGCGAAGTTGGAAAGTATGGGTACTTATGGTTTGCCTGCAAATAGCGGTTCCGTTCAAACTTATAATTCTTTAAGATTGTCTCAAACCGCGGGTACCGCAGTTATGGATATGGGGCTTGGGGGAGCTATGGGATGGATTCAAACAGGGTTAAACAGCGATTTATCAAATCATGCAGTTGGTCTTTTGCTAAATCCGAATGGCGGCAACGTCGGCATCGGGACGACGAGTCCTGCATACTTGTTGCATGTTGTAAAGTCACAAAATTCAGGTACAACTTTTGAGGTGCTCAATGATGATCTGGGAACTGGCGCTTTTGCAAATTATAAAATTGCGGCAAATGGCGCGAATTTATATGCCTATCAATTCGGTCCAAATTATACAAGTGCTTCAGCCCGCTATACGGCATCTACCGGAGTATTGGATGAAACGGGTTCCGGTGGTTTGAATTTGGCTGCTTCTAATGCAAGCGGTATTATTCGTTTTTATACTGTTAGCAACAATGAAAGGTTGCGTATTGATAGTTCGGGCAACGTTGGCATCGGGACGACGGCGCCAGGTGCAAAGTTGGATGTGCGGGCTCCAGGCGGCGGATATAGTGCAATACTCCGTCTTGGTACTCAATCAAATATGGTCAATAATGCTCCGATTGGAAGTTTGGACTTTTGGAATGGGACAAGTAGCTATGGCGGCGCTCAAACAGCGGCGCAAATTAAAGCAATAGCTGGAAATAGTTATGGCACGGGCGGATTGTTAACATTTTCAACATCGGCTACCGGCAATCCCGGTGGCGAATTAACCGAATATATGCGCATTGCGACTAATGGCAACGTCGGCATCGGGACGACGAACCCCTCCCAGTTATTGGATGTGGCGGGCAAAGTGGTGGTGGATGGCGTAAATGGAAGAGTTGGCATCGGTACCACTACACCTGCAGAAAATTTGGAAATCGGCGGCGGCAATTTGCGGATTTGGAATGACGCTTCGCTGGGGGATGAATTGGCCAGCTGGGTGAATCACCCAACCACTTATCCTTATGAAACCTTCACACCATCGGGAACGGATATTACTTTGGGAAATACAACCGGTTATGGAATTGCTTATAACGCGATCCCCAATGCCAAGGCCGGGGAATTATACAAGATTACATTTGATATGACCTTGAATTCCGGTACGATGCCCGCATTTAGGGTGAGTTCTATTATAAGCTATACCAGTACTTATATATTTACCAAAGTAATAACCACGGGAACAAATGTAATTTATTTTTACGCGCCGACAAATGCGACTTTGTATACAGGATTTGTTTCCGGCAATAATATTGCCACAAACTTCACCACCAGCGGTTATAGTTTGAAGAAAGTTACCGGCGGCAATATCATAGCCAGCGGGCTGTTTGTGGCTGGCAGCACCGAGGGTAGTAATTATTTCGGTTCCAACGTGGGCATTGGCACTGCCAATCCGGCCACAATGCTGCAAGTGGTGGATACTTCCACGGCCAGCCCAAGAGGCATAATGTCGAGCCAATACAACGACGGCGCCGACGGCGCAAGATTCCATATGCGCAAAGCCCGCGGCACGCTGGAGGCGCCGACCACGATTCTCACCGGCGACACTTTGGGCAAACTTGTGGCTTCCGGCTATGACGGCAGCAATTACTTGGAAATGGGCGCGATTGCCATCAATGCCGAAGGCACGGTGGCTTCCACCCGCGTGCCCACCAACATCACTTTTTCCACCGCCACCAACGCCGCGCCCAGCGTGCTCGCCGAAGCAATGCGCATTGACTCTTCGGGAAGAGTGGGAATCGGGACGACGAGTCCCTCTGAAAAATTGCATGTTGTCGGCAATATCCGCAACAGCGCGCTTGCTGGCACCGGCAACCGCGCGGTGTATTCCGATGCCGACGGCAATCTCACCAATACATCTTCCGATATCCGGTTGAAAACCAACATTGAAAATCTTGCGGACAGATTGGACATTTTGGGAACCCTCGGACAATTGCGCGGCATATATTATAACTGGGACGTTTCCAATGGCGCGGTCCAAGGTCTTGGAACGCAAAGAGAAATCGGCATGGCGGCGCAGGAAGTCCAGGCGGTGATGCCCGAACTGGTCGGGCAGAACGCCAGCGGCTATCTGTCGCTTGACTACCCCAAAATGACCGCCTATCTGGTGGAAGTGGCCAAAGCCCAGCAAAAAGAAATCGATGGTCTGAAACTGGTTTTAGAGCCTGACGGTGCTGTTGGCAACGCTTCCTCAACCCTCGCGCTCGGGTCTGGCAATGGTTTGTTCGATTGGGCGGCAAATGTGTTAAATTCGCTGGGAATGGTTTTAAAAGACGGAGTGGCGAGCTTGAAGGAAGTGGCGGCGGATAAATTCACGGCCAAGCAGGCTAATATTGAGCAGATACAGAACAAACAAATCCAAACCGAGCAGATGTGTATTTCGGGGAGCGATGGCCAAAGCGTTTGCCTTAATAAAGACCAGCTAAAAGATTTGATCCAAAGAGCCGATTCCTCGGTGACCATCAATCAAACCTATCAAGCTCCAGTTGCGCCGCTAATCAATGGCACGACTACTGATGCGGGCGAGTGATTGCGCTTGCCTTTTTTGTTTGTTAAAATAATTGATTAGGGTTTGATGAAAATAAATATTGAAATAAATAATTTGATTGGAGCGGCTGCGGATGGAAAATTGATTAAAGGGGCAGCTTTAGTTGTGATTGAGGGGGAAACGAAACGTTTGTCCGATGACCGCGATATCGAAGTTTCAATCGCAATCATTGGTCCCAAAAAAATCCGGGAAATCAACAAAAAATACCGCAAAAAGGATCAAGTGACCGATGTCCTATCTTTTACAGAAGACGATTTTACGCAGGGGAAAAGCGATATGCCGAGAATATTGGGAGAATTGGTTATTTGCGCGCAACAAGTAAAGGCGGATTCCAAAGAAGCCAATGTATCCCCTGAATATGAATTGGCGTGGGTGACAGTCCACGGAATGCTGCATTTATTCGGTTACGACCACGAAACTAGTGAAAAAGATGTGGTTCTGATGAGGCAGAAAGAGCAGTTTTATTTGTCGCGATGCAAGAACGTTTTTTAAATTAAAGTTTAAAAATCAAAATGGAAAATGACAATTTAAAGTGATAAAATGTTTCGGTAGGCACATTTTATAATTTTACATTGTAATTTTTATTTTTGATATTTACATTTTACTTTTTTAAGTTTCATGGCAAAACTTCCAACATTAATTACGGGTTTGGATATTGGCACCAGTTCAATAAAAATCGTGGTCGCCCAGAAAAAATCATCGCAAGAAGGGCTGGAAACTCTTTACGCGGGCCATCGGCCTTCCCGGGGTATCAGGCGCGGGGTGGTGGTTGATGCCGAAGCGGCGGCCCGATGCGTTCAGGAAGCGGTAAAAGATGTCGAGCTGGCGGTGGGACACAAACTAACGGGTGCGTATATCAGCGTGGCCGGAAGCCATATATTTTGCACTCCATCCCATGGATTGGTTTCGGTGTCGCGCGCGGACGGCAATATTTCCGAAGAAGATGTCAGCCGGGTGTTGCAGGCGGCAAAGACGATTTCCTTGTCCTCAAATAAAGAGATAATCGATGTTTATCCCCGGGAATTCATTGTTGACGGGGAAAGTGGCGTGAAAGACGCAATCGGCATGCATGGAGTCAGGCTTGAAGCGGAAGTTTTGATCGTGGCCGGATTTTCCCCGTATTTAAGGAACTCCGATCAAGCGGTTTTGAGGGGAGGGTTGGAGATTTATAACCGCGATCCGGCAATCGTGGCGGCTGCGGCTGCCGCTTTGTCGGATGAGCAAAAAGAGCTTGGAGTGGCGATCCTGGATATCGGTGCCGGGACATCAAGCTTGGCGGTTTTTGTGGAAGGTGATCTTTTGCATATGGCGGTTTTGCCGGTGGGTTCGGCCAATATCACCAATGACATTGCCATTGGCGCCAAGACCAACGTGGAAACCGCGGAACGGTTGAAGATCGAAAAAGGAATTTGTGTTTTCAAGGGTGCGGATAAGAAAATAAAGATCAGCGACGGTTCCGAAAAGGGAGAGGAGATATTTTCACAAAGACTGGTGTCAAAGATCATCCAGGAAAGAGTAGCCGAGATATTTGATTTGGCAAACAAGGAACTGAAAAAAATCGGCCGCGATAAGAAGCTTCCGGCAGGAATCGTGCTGACCGGCGGCGGGGTCAAATTGCTGCATATTGAAGATGTGGCGAAAAAGGTGTTCCAATTGACGGTAAGTGTGGGTGTGCCGCGGGGATTCGATAATATCGATCAGGATCCTTCGCTGGCCGTGGCGTGCGGATTGGCGGCGAGTGGTTGGAAGGAGCTTGAAGAAGAAACTGGCAGCACATCAAGATTTTCAATCGGAGGAGGCGGTTGGGACAAAATTAAGAAATTTTTTAAGATATTTATTCCATAAAATTGACGGAAGAATTATTCGGGGGGGGTAATAAGAATTAAAAATGTAAAAATCAAAAATCAAAATGACAATGTAAAATGTTGAAATTATTAAAATCGACATTTTATAATTTTTAATTGTCATTTTCAATTTTGATTTTTCAATTTTGATTTTTTGCAGAATGTTTAATCCAATTAATATCAAGGTGATCGGGGTGGGGGGATCGGGTTGCAATGCCATCGGGAGAATGGGGAAAGACCGCATCCGCGGCGTGGAGCTGATCGCGCTTAATTCGGATTACCAGGATTTGAAAAAAGTCGCGGCAGATATCAAAATACAAATCGGCCGCAAACTTACGCAAGGTTTGGGAACCGGGATGAACCCGGAAGTCGGACGCAAGGCGGCCGAGGAACAGCGGGATGAAATCAGAAAAGCGGTTGAAGGCGCGGGCATGGTGTTCATTGCTTGCGGAATGGGCGGCGGCACGGGTTCAGGTGCGGCGCCGGTGGTGGCGGAGATCGCGAAGAATTCCGGCGCGCTGACGGTGGCGGTGGTTACCCGGCCGTTTTCTTTTGAAGGGGTGTGGCGGCAGCGGATCGCGCAGGAAAGCATGGATTTGATGAAGGGCAAGGTTGATTCATTGATATCGATTTCAAACGACAAGCTTCTGGCGACACTTAATCCCAACGCGACGCTGGCAAACGCTTTTTGGATTTGCGATGAAATTTTGCGCCAGGCGGTGCAAAGCATTTCCGACCTGGTTTTGTCTCCGGGTATAATCAATGTCGATTTTGCGGATGTGAGGTCGATTCTGAAAAATTCCGGCCGGGCGATATTCGGGATCGGCCGGGCGAAGGGCGAAAAGCGTGCCGAAACCGCGGCGCGGGCGGCGATTGAATCGCCATTGTTCGACGTTCCGGCGCGGGGCGCCAAAGGCGTACTTTTCAATGTTTCGGGCGGCGCGGATATCAGCCTTTCCGAGATCGAAGAAGCGGCCAAGATCATCACCTCCGAGATCAATCCGCAAGCAAGAGTGATTTTTGGCGCAGTCCACGACCAGACCCTGCCCAAAGGCGAAATAAAAATCACAGTGGTGGCCACCGGTTTTTAATTATTTAAAAAACAATGATACAAATAAAATATAAATTATTTTTTATTTGTTTTTCGTTATTTTTAATCGCGCCTTTTTTTGGCAAAGCTGAAGTTGGAAAAAATAGCAGTTATTTTAATATTGATAAGGGGTGCGGTGTCGCAATCAGCGATGCGGATGCCGGCAGTATGGCCTGTGGTTCTTGGCAAAGGGGGTCGCAAACTGCATTGGAAGGAATCGATGCGGCTAGCTGTATTTGTGCCAATACCTGTTTGTCGGTGCCGCCGAACCATTACTATTTTGATGATCCGGTTAATAAAACGCGGCAGAACGATGAAAATAAAATCACATTGCCGGTGGTCTTGGCTTGGGATCATGTGGAAGGGTGGCAAAGGGAAGACGGCCAGTACCTTTGGCATTGGCTAGGATTGGGCGGTAAGAAAGCGGTTGATTCGAAAATGAAATTATCCGGGGTGCGTTCTTATGTTTTGGAAATCGATAATACCGAGGGAGTATTGGGCGACGCGAGAAGCGCCGGGGGAATTTTCCGACGCGTATTAAAAACTAACGAATTTAATCCGAACAAGGAATTTGGCATTTCTTGTTTTTTTAATTCCGGCCGGACGATAAAATGGCGGGTTTTGCCGTGTTGCAACGATGACGGTTCCGGATGCATGCCGTCCGATCGCGCCGAATGGTGGGAATTTACCGCCAGTTATGCCCCTGAATTGATCGTTGCCAAAGATATCGACTGGAACGGGCCGAAAGGGAGCGAGACTTCGACTTTTAAGGGGTTTAAATTAAATTGGTGCCGTGTATTTTTGCCGGAATCAAAGAAATATGCCAAATCATACCGACTGGAAGTAGCTTCGGATGAATCGGGAGCGGGAACGAAGAATTGCCATCCGTTGCTGGTTTCCGGCGGCCAATGCCGCGCCGATGATATTTTCAGCGATCCGCAAACCGGTGAAGTGGTAACCATGTATCCGGTACAGGGCCGTCAGGATCACGCGCTTTTTACGCGCAACCGCACCTATATTTGGAAAATGAAGACTTGTTTTGACGATAACGCGGCAGATTGCAGCGATTTTGGTCAGTCGTGGACATTTTCCGTTAAAAACGATTCTCTTGGTGTACCAGCCGCAATCAGTCCGAAAAACAGCGTTAATGGCGAGGATTTGGCCGGATTGCCGCTTAATCTCTCCTGGTCGGTGCCCGATGGTGCTAATTCGTTCGTTTATCAAACATCATTTTTGGATGGTGATCAAAAAACCGCTTGGCCGGCGGTGCCGAACATTAAGACAACACAAGAAGAGAAAAATAAATTTGACGCGGATAATCTGAAGGTTGATACCGAATATAAATGGCGGGCCAAGGCTTGCGCCAAATTTGATGCAACGGATTGCGACGATTGGTCGGAGTGGTTTTTGTTTCGGACTACGGGCCGGCCGCCAAAGGCGGAATCCATGGCGGTGACTCCGGGCATTCCGGCAACATTTTCGTGGGAAGCGGTTGCGGGCGCAAAATCATATAATTTAAAAATCACTAAAACCGGGGGAGAAGATAAAATCATTGTTTTGGATAATCCCGAAACTTTGCGCGACCCGAAATACACTTTGGGGTATCCTGATATTGACCAGGCCAGCGGTTATACTTGGAAAGTGCAAACTTGCGCCCACGGTGGCGGCAAGGTTTGCGGCGCGTGGAGTCCGGGAAAAACTTTCGCGGTTCCGGCGCTGGCGGCGGTGTCGAATATTAAGCCTGTTGCCGGATCGATGATATATGCCGATCAAATTTCGCAAAACATTTCCTGGAGCGCGGTTGAAGGTGCGGGAACGTATCGATACTCTTTGTCATTATTGGTTTCCAATGAAAAACAGGAATGCGTTCAGAGCACAATTGAAAAAAATTTATCGCGGATTTCGGATCTGGCGAATTTGAATTGTTTGGGCGTTTATCAACTAATGATACAGCCGTGTGTCGATTCCGCCTGCCAAAGCGCCGGTCCGAAAAGCGAAATAAAATTCACTTTAGACCAGCGCGTGCCGGCAACGAAATCGTTTTTCGCGGTTTGCGGCACCTCTTACAATAATCCAGACACCGCCTGGAACGAACGGGAAGCGTGCCAGCCGAAACATACGGTATTACAGATGGAAATGATCCTTAATTTCATTATTTTCCGATTGTCATTCTGGCTTTTGCCGATTTTGGTTTTGATCACCGGCCTGATTTTTTATTCGCCGCTGAAAACTCCGGAAATTTGGAAAAAAATAAAAATTTTTTGGCAAGCGGTTGGGATTGGTTACGCGCTGTTATTCTTCGCTTGGATATTGACGGGAATCGCATTGAATATTTTCGGATATGGTGGAATTTGGTGGAATATATCAATATGAACAAATATCGGCGCAATTTAATAAATCTGGCCGCGATATTGTTTTCTATATCGGCGATTTTTGGTTTTGATATCGCAAGCGCGGCGGTGCCTTTCGGGCCGCAAAAACCGGCGGAAACCGGTTTTGGCGGGGATGCGGAAGCAGTGGCGACAGATAAATGGATAAATGAATCCGTGCGCCAAGTTGATGGTGTTTTGATGATACGCAGCAATAATATTATTTCTTTACTCAATCCAGATGATCTTGGCGGAAAAGATGGATTTATTTGGCAAACAATGATAGAAATGACGAAAAATGGCAAGGAAATGACCATAAAACAGTTAACTGAGTTGGCGAACGCGATTGTCGCAAAATATTTATTCAATATTGATCTTTGGCCGGATGTAAAAGTAAGATTTCAAACTTGGGGCTTTTCTCCAGAAGAAATAAAAACGCTTCAGACAAAGTTTGAAACTACTTCGATTTCGTCTATAAATTTTAAGTCAGTGCAAAAAATTGTTAATGCCAACACCCCAATTGATGCATCCTTAACGGACATAGACGCAATCAGCATAGTTGGCAGATATGATAAGAATACAAATAAATTCGTGACTGATTCGGGGTTTTATAAAGATGGAGCTTTGATTGATTCTCGGACCGGAGAAGAGATACCAATGTTTATGATTGATAATAATTATGGCTCTTTATATTATCATTATAATCGGTTTTTGATCGGAACTTTAACTGGCAACATTCCAATTTCTGTTAGTGGCGATACGGAAAGATTAGCGCAAGTTGGCAAAGCTTCTGATCTTATAGCTAATTATTTGGATAAAAACGAAGTAGCTTTTATTGATGGCAAGAATAAAGATGGATCAATGGTATCGAATATAAACGTTTGCATCAATATCTCGCAAGTAATGCAGGAAATGCTAGAAGACAATAATATCGATGCATATACAGTGGTATTACCTTCAGATGGTAGTACTGGCCATGCGGCGGTTGCGGTTAAAACTGGTGATATTAAATACCCTGATGGTAAAATTTACCCGACTTTCGTGGTTATTGAGCCGCAAATAGGTACAGTTATGGGGCAGCTTGGTGGATCCGGTACTAACGTGGTTGAGACATATCAAAAGATTGGTATAGATTTCGAAAATGCAATAGTTATAAAAGATTACGTTTTAACAAAAGGATATAAGCAATTAGTTGATAGCAAATCAACCGAAATATATACTTACACAAATACGCGCGAGATAGAAGTTGGTACTGATGAGTTTATGAGCATAGGGGATGTGGATATGATTATGACAACGGATATTCCTCCGACGAATCCGTGATTATTTTTTATGACCAATTATGGTTTGAAAATTTTATCTGTTATGAGTAAACAAAGATATGGTACCAAAGCTATAGCTATCGCTTTATTTTTAATTACAACGTTTTTTAGTTTCAATATCGCAAGCGCCGCGGTGCCTTTCGGGTCGCAAAAACCGGCGGAAACCGGTTTTGGCGGGGACACTGAAGCGGCGACAGATAAATGGATTGAGGGATCGGTACGGCAGGTTAACGGCGCTTTGGTTATACAAAATAATAGTGCTCGAGTCGATCTTAATCCTGATGATTACGGCGGTAAGGATGGTTTTATTTGGCAAACAATGCTTGCGGCGACAAAAAATGGCAAAGAACTTACTTATGAGGAAATTAGTCGATTAGTGGAGTCGATATTGGAAAAATATTTTTTGAATATTGATAATCTGCAGATAATACTCCGACAGCTACAGTCTTGGGGGATTACGGATAGGGACGAACTAATGACTCTTTTGATAAAATATTAAAATTCAATTCCTTCTGTTGGAGATGAAGAAACTGCCGGTTTTGCAATACGGATAGACGGGAAAGAAATTAAAAATATTCAATTGGATATCGCGGGTAGTATTGTGGGTAAATATGATAAAAATTTGAAGAAATTCGTAACCGAATCGGGTACTTACAAAGACGGGATTTTAACAGATTCTCAAACGGGCAAGGAAATACCAAGTTTATGATGGATTCTTTGTATCGAAAAGTTTTTGTGGGTTCAGAAACCGGTAAATGGCCTGTTAGTATCTATGGTGATGAATTGGGTTTGGCGGCATTGGACAAGGCGGTTTTTTTAATGAATGATGATTCGAAGAAAAATTTAATAAAAGATAGGGCTGGCACTATCTTTATGAAAAAAGATGGCTCACAGGCGTCTGATGTATATAACTGTGTTAATTTCTCGAAAGATACTCAAGAAATGTTGCGAGACAACCATACTTCGTTGGACTGACTTATACGTCGCAGGGTAAACTTGATAGTGGGGTTGATGGCCACGCGGTGGTTGCAGTCAAAGTAGGCGAGATGAAACATCCTGATGGCAATACCTACCCAACTTTTGCGGTTATTGAACCGCAAACTGGCGAGGTGTTTGGTCAATTTGGCGGGCCGGGAACACAAATCAATGATGCGGATTATATGTCTGATGTAGAAAGTGCGGTTGTCTTTAAAGATTATGTTTTAACGAAAGGAGTTAATCAACTGGTAGATATTAAATCAACAGAAATATATACTTTTACGGCAACACGAAATATACAGGTGAATAATGCTGAATTGTTAGAAATTGGGGGCGAAACAATAGGAAACACGATGACCACTGGATTGCCGCCAACAATCAAGTAATTATTTTGATAACGAAAATATTGAGCGTTTGTTAATTATGAGCAGATACCGGAATAATTTAATAAATCTGGCCGCGATATTGTTTTCTATATCGGCGATTTTTTAAGTTGGTAATTTGATAACTTGACTTTGAAAATAAATGGGTTAAAATTAAAGTGTAGTTATAATTTAACCAATATATGGCGGAATTGCATATTAAACGACGGCTTTTGGGGCAATTAAAGGAAAACATTGACGGCAAGGATATTTTGATTGTTGCCGGGCCGCGCCAAGCGGGAAAAACGACGATTATGAAAGAGCTGGCCGAGTTTTTAAGGCAAAAAGGCGAAAAGACCTTGTTTTTGAATTTTGATTATGAGACCGATAAAGTTAATTTGGAAAGCCAAGATGCGTTGATTAATCGGGTGCGGCTTGAATTCGGCAACGAACGCGGGTTTGTTTTTATTGATGAAATCCAGAGAAAGAAAAACGCCGGTTTGTTTTTGAAGGGAATTTATGACCTTGGCTTGCCTTATAAGTTCATTGTTTCGGGGTCGGGCAGTTTGGAATTAAAGGAAAGCATTCACGAATCGCTGGCGGGCCGGAAAATTATTTTTCCGCTGGGTACGGTTGATTTTTTTGAATTTGTTGATTTTAAAACCGAATATAAGTATTCGGATCGTTTGCCGGAATTTTTTGATGTGGAAAAGCAAAAAACAAATATGTTGCTAGGCGAGTATTTGAATTTTGGCGGGTATCCGCGGGTAGTGTTGGCGCAAACGCTGGAGAAAAAAATTGCCGCGATAAATGAAATATTTTCCAGCGTGATCGAGCGGGATATTGCCGGATTTTTGGGAATCGACCGGCCTGAGGCGTTTTCAACGATGGTTAAAATTTTAGCGGCGCAAACCGGACGATTGATCAGGTATTCCGGTTTGGCCAAGCAAATTGGAGTTTCTTTGCCGATTGTTAAAAAATATCTTTGGTACGCGCAAAAAACATTCATTATCGATATTGTGCCGCCATATTTTTCCAACAAGATTAAAGAAATTATCAAAGCACCGGTGCCGTATTTTATTGATTTGGGGTTGTGCAATTTTGCCGCCGGGTCGTTTGGTGCCGTTGGCAATGATCGCGGGTTTGTTTTTCAGAATTTGGTGAAAAACATTTTGGACGCGAATTTAAAACCGGCTTCGGCGTTGCGGTTTTGGCGCACCAATACCGGAGCGGAAGTTGATTTTGTGATTGTCTCGCCAAAATCAGTTGTGCCGATAGAAGTAAAATTTGCCGATTTTGAAAGATTTGAAATGAATCGATCATTGATAAGTTTCGTTCAACAATATCGGCCGCAAAAAGCGATTGTTGTCAATAAATCGTTTACCGGTTCGCGCCAATTTGAAAATACAAAGGTTTTGGCCGTGCCGTTTTATTTGTTATCGGCGAATTTTTGACTATACCTGATGCTTAAATTATAATTTCATCAATGAAAGCATAAAGAGGCTTGTTGTTAAAATATTTTCTACTGCAATTTTCATATTTCGGCTGTGCCGAATTCATCTTTTAAGACATGGAACATTGGTCGCTGTTTTTGAAATCAATATGGATATGAATACAAATCGAAGCAGATCAATTGCAATCGTCACTATAATTTTTTTGCTGGGCGCAAGTTTTGGTTTCAACGTTGCAAGCGCGGCGACTCCTTTTGGGCCGCAAAAACCGGCGGAAACCGGTTTTGGCGGGGACACTGAAGCGGCGACAGATAAATGGATTGAGGGATCGGTACGCCAGGTTAACGGCGCTTTGCAAATTAAAAGCAATGGCCAAGGCGTTACGCTTGACCCGGCTGATTTTGGCGGCAAGGATGGTTTTATTTGGAAAGTGATGGAGGCGGCAACGAAGGATGGCCAAATAATGGCAAAGGAGGATTTGGAAAAATTAGTGAATGCGATCATTGAAAAATATCTTCTTCATATTGATAATTGGCCTAAAGTTAAATCTTTGTTGCAGTCATGGAATGTTACCGATGAAAAGGAATTAAGTTCGCTTTTGGTTAAATTCGAGAGTTCGAATCCTTTGTGGAGTACGATAGAATCAATGCAAAATGTTGCCAACATATCTCTAACTTCCGATAGCAATATCTCGAAAGCGTCGCCAACCGCGACCAGTATAGTTGGCAAATACGATCCAGAGACAAAAAAATTCATAACTGTGGGAACTTATAAGGACGGAAAGTTGATAGACTGGGAAACGGGGACAGTAATGTCGGATTCTATGATGAAGGGTAGCTCTTTGTACCAAAGGCTTTATATTGGGACGACGACGGGCCATGATCCGGTTCGCATTTATGGCGACGATGCGAGACTGGCAAATCTCGATAAGGCGGTTGAGCTTGTCGGCGCTTTTGCAAAAACAAAAGAAGGAGCCTATGCTGGCCTTTTCAATAGCGATGGAACGCCAAATGAAAATGCATATGTTTGCGCAGATTACTCATACGATGCACAGGCTTTTTTGAAAGCTAACGGGATTGATGCGTATGGTGTAATGTATGGGGGAGCTTACCGCGGCGAGTCTTTGGCACATGCGGAGATTGCGATCAAAACCGGCGAAGTAAAATATCCTGATGGCAGTGTTTATCCAACCTTCGCAGTGATCGAACCGCAGACCGGTTTTGTTATGGGACAGCTCGGCGGCCCGGGGACTCAAACAAGTGATACTTATAATACGGTAGGGCAACCCATGACATTCGAAGACGCAATTGTCATTAAAGATTTTCAATTAGAGCCAGACAAGTATATCGGTCAGGTTATGCTGCATTCAGACGGAAATGAAATATATACCTATATGGCAACGGCAAAACCCCATCAGATTGACATTGACAATAAAGGGAGGGTGAGTTTGGGTGATGTTTTTACGAATCTTGTGACGGACATTCCGACAACAAATGATGTTATTCCGGGTATGATTGATATACCCGTAGACGATGCCGACAATGAATAATGAGATCAAATAATACAATACTATCCATTGACGGGATTTATGGGTGGGGTAAAATACATTATTATGGCAATTGTTTGAAGTTTTGGTCTATTCGTTTTAAGTTTTTAAAATACCTCAAAAAATGATTTATGGGGACATAGATCGGGTTTTTTAATCTGTCAATTTTGTAGTTACTAATATTTGGTTGTATAAAAGTATGGAAAATAAAATTACCAAGGTGCAAAAGAGGGACGGGAGGATCGTGGATTTCGATTTTGAACGGGTTGTCAGCGCGATATTCAAGGCGATTACCGCTACCGGCCAGGGAGATGAAGCCAAGGCGGATAAGATTGCCGCGGATGTTTTGAAGCTGTTTAACCGGCGGTTCAAGAATGATGGGATTCCCAGCGTGGAGCAGATCCAGGACATCATCGAAGAAGTGTTGATTATGGAGGGTTTGGTGGATACGGCCAAGTCCTATATCCTTTACCGCGAACAGCGGCGGCGCATTCGCGAGGCGGCGGTGGCCAGTGACGCGGCAGTGGAACGGGTGGACCAATATCTGGAAAAAATGGATTGGGAGGTGCAGGAGAACGCGAATATGGCGTTTTCGCTGCAAGGATTGAATCATTACGCGGTGTCCTACATCGTTAAAAAATATTGGCTGAACAAAGTTTATCCAAAAGAAATCCGCGAAGCCAATGAATCGGGAGATTTCCATTTGCATAATCTGGATACCCTGGCGCCGTATTGTTCCGGCTGGGATTTGTATGATTTTTTGCGCAAGGGTTTCGGCGGCACGCCGGGCAAATTGGAATCAAAAGCGCCCAAGCATTTTCGCACCGCGCTGGGACAGATCGTTAATTTTATTTATACGCTGGCCGGCGAAGTCGCGGGCGCGGTTTCATTTTCAAATTTCGACACATTGATCGCGCCGTTCATTTATTACGATGGTTTGAACTACCACCAAGTCAAACAAGCGATGCAAGAGTTTTTGTTCAATATGGCCACTCCTACGCGCGTTGGGTTTCAATGCCCGTTTTCCAACATCACGCTTGACTTGACGCCTTCACCCAGTTTCGCCAAACAGCCGGTAATTATCGGCGGGTTGCCCCAGGACAAAACTTACAGCGAATTTCAGGAAGAGATGAATATGCTTAACAAGGCGTTTTATGAGGTAATGCTGGAAGGCGATCGCAACCAGCGGGTATTCACGTTCCCGATTCCGACCGTGAGCATCACCAAGAATTTTGACTGGGATAATCCCAGTTTGGAACCGATGTGGGAAGCCACGGCCAAATACGGCATCAATTATTTCACCAATTACATCAATTCGGACATGAATCCCGAAGACGTGCGTTCAATGTGCTGTCGGTTGCGGCTTGATTTGACCGAATTGCATAATCGCGGCGGCGGTGGGTTGTTTGGTTCCGGTGCGCTCACGGGATCGATCGGCGTGGTGACGATCAATATGCCGCGTATCGGGTATTTGTCGAAAACCAAGAAAGAATTTTTTGAACGCTTGGGGCATTTGATGGATCTGGCCAAAGAAAGCTTGGAATTGAAGCGCAAGGTGATCGAGGATTACATTGAGAAAGGCCTTTATCCTTATTCGCGGTATTATCTGGCCAACATTAAAAAATCGCGGGGCGCGTATTACGGCAATCATTTTTCCACCATCGGGCTGGTGGGGATGAACGAGATGATGGTGAACTTCTTGGGCGAGAATATCGCGTCGCATAAGGGCCGGGTATTCGCTTTAGAGGTGATGGATTTTATGAGGACGCGCATGTTGGATTACCAGAAAGAAACCAATAACGTTTATAATTTGGAAGCGACTCCCGGCGAATCGACATCCTATCGTTTGTGCTTGAAGGATAAGGCCAAATATCCCGATATTGCCACGGCCGGAACCAAGAAAAGTCCGTATTATACCAATTCAAGCCAATTGCCGGTTAATTTTACCGATGATGTTTTTGAAGCGTTGAAATTGCAAGACGATATCCAATGCCGTTACAACGGCGGCACAGTCCAGCATTTGTTCATGGGGGAGCGGTTAAGCGATACCCAAAGCGTGAAAGCGCTGGTGAAAAAGATATTCACGAAATTCCGTTTGCCCTATATCACCTTGACGCCAACGTTTTCGATTTGTCCGACTCATGGCTATATTGAAGGCGAACATTTCAAATGTCCCAAATGCACCATTGAACAGCCTTGCGAAGTTTATACCCGCGTGGTGGGCTATCTCCGCCCGGTGGGGCAGTTTAATCTGGGCAAGCAGCAGGAGTACAAGGATCGCAAAGAATATAAAGTGAAAAAGGAAGCGCTCGCGTAATTCATTAACACTGGCTATGAAAATTTGCGCGCTGCAAAAGACGACTTTGATCGATTATCCGGGGCATGTGGCGGCCACAGTTTTTCTGGCGGGCTGCAATTTCCGCTGTCCGTGGTGTTATTCCAAGGAATTGGTTTTACCGGAGTTGATCGCCCAACAGCCTCAAATCGCGCAAGATGATTTTTTCGCGTTTTTGAACGGCAAACAAGGATTGTTGGAGGGCGTGGTGCTTTGCGGTGGCGAGCCGACTTTGAACCCGGAATTGCCGGAATTCATCAAAAAAATAAAAGATATGGGATTTTTGGTCAAACTTGATAGCAACGGGTCGAATCCGAAAATGTTAAAGCAGCTGATTGATGATAAGATGCTTGATTACGTTGCCATGGATATCAAGCTGCCCAAGAACCGCTATCCGCTGGTTTTTGGGGCGGCGATGTCGCCGGAACTTATCGAGCAAAGCATTTTTATCCTCAAAAATTCGGATATTGATTTTGAGTTCCGCACGACGTGTGCGCCGTGGGTGCATACGCCCGATGACTTGGGAAAAATGGCCGAATGGATCGGCCAAAAAATTCCCGGACGGCCGCCGAAATATATGTTGCAAAATTTCCGGCCCGAGCGGACGATCGACCCCGAGTTTGAAAATCAGCGGCCTTTCCCTCCGGAATTTTTTCAAGAAGCGATTGAAAAAATAAAACCGTTCGTTTCGGATGTCAAAGTCCGGTAGCCATATAGCATGGTGATCGCGCAAATATTTTTATACGGTTGTCTGGCGGTGCTGGCGGGGGTGGGGGCGGCATCGCTGATTGAAATTTCTATTTTTTTGTTTTGGTTTGGCGCGGCATTGGCCGCGTTTTTGTTTGCGTGGGGTTTGCTGGCAAAAAAACAATCAATCGCGGTATCGGGAATAATGCTTGCCGGATTTATTCTCGGATTTTCCCGTTTTGATGCGGTTTGGCGCCATAGTCAGGACAACCAATTGACTGTGATCAACGGGACAACGGTCCAAATCAGCGGCCGCATCGCCAATGATCCGGTTCTGGCGGAATCGAGCCAACAGATAGTCTTGCGGCCGAACGGCCTGGGCGGGAAAATTTTGGTGATCGCGCCGCGCTATCCGGAATATCATTATGGCGACCAAATTGAATTTGCGGCCTTGCTGGAAACGCCGCAAAGTTTTTCCGGATTCGATTACCGGAATTATTTGGCCAAAGACGGTATCTATTCAATGGCGCGCTATCCCAAGATTGAATTTGTTTCTGGTGGCAACGGCAATTTGATTTATGGCTCGTTGCTTTGGATGAAACAAAAATTAAAAGAGGGAATCAGCCGGTCATTGCCGTCGCCGCACGATTCTTTATTGATCGCGATATTGTTGGGTGACCAGAGCGGATTGTCGGGTTGTCCCTCCTTCGCTAAAGCTTCGGAGGGCAAGTCAGCAAATATAGAAGCGGAAACAAATTGTATGAAGTTGAAGGAAAAACTGAATATTGCCGGATTGCGGCATTTGGCCGCGGTTTCGGGAACGCATATTACGATTATGGCGGGAATTATCGCGCCGTTTTTGCTTTGGCTGGGGTGGTGGCGCCAAAAGGCGTTGGCGGCGGCGCTGGTTTTCATTTGGGCGTTCATCGCAATGATCGGTATGCCGGCATCGGCGGTGCGGGCCGGGATTATGGGCGGTTTGATGATCATTGCGCAAATCGTCGGCCGCCCGGGCGATATTTTGCGCTTGGTCGCGATCGCGGCGACTTTTATGGTTTGGATCAATCCAATGATTCTGCGGTTTGACATCGGATTTCAACTGTCTTTTTTGGCGGTGCTGGGAATGGCGGTTTTTGCCCAACCGATTGAAGCGAAATTGAATTTTATTCCCAAGAAGCCGGAATTTATCCGGCAAGCGCTGGCGATCGCTTTGGCGGCGCAAATTTTTACTTTGCCAATATTGGTTTATAATTTCGGTTATGTTTCGGCTTACGGATTGGTTGCCAATGTGCTGGCGGAACCGGTTGTCCCGTTCATTACCATTTATGGTTTTATCCTGGCGATCGCGGCCGCGTTCAGTTTTGTTTTGGGCGGGTTGTTGTTTTTTCCGATGTGGCTGGCGCTGTCGTATTTATTAATAACAACAAACATATTTTCACAATTGCCCGGCTCCAAATTGAACTTTGGAATCAGCTTTTTTTGGCTGGCGATTTCATATGTAATTTTGGCGATTATCGCCTGGCGGATAAAAGAAAAAGAAAAGCTGGATTTTCTTGATCCGCATCTTTAATCTGTGTATTTTTATAGCTTGTAGGGCCGCGCAAAATTAATGTATAATTTAATGTAGGAAAGAGCTTTGGACAGGCGAATGATATGGAGCTAAAACAACTAAATTCAAAACCACAATTTCTGACCAAAATTGCCCTGGCATTTTTGGTGTTTTTCGGTTTCGCGCCGACGGTTAATGCCAGCATCATTGACGATATTTTTGCGCTG
>Ga0172381_10002894_pt1 | contig 18548 bp, 16 predicted proteins | sample Leawel6488metaG_FD_119754 | JGI IMG/M metagenome (GOLD analysis project Ga0172381, IMG submission 119754) | Leachate microbial communities from a municipal landfill in Southern Ontario, Canada - Leachate well 64-88 metaG | ecosystem: Engineered > Solid waste > Landfill > Unclassified | place...
TTCACTACTATAGACCTATTGACAAGAATTAGCAGTCGTGATATATTGCTGCTAACTCAAAAATTTATGAATGACTTAACGCAAAGACAAGTTGAAATTCTAAAAAGCCTCATTGAGGAATATATTTCCACAGCAGAGCCGGTTGGGTCCGAAACTTTGGAAAAGAAATATAGTCTAAGTGCTTCTCCTGCAACTATCAGAAATGAAATGGTCAGGCTTACAAAGTTGGGTTATCTTAAAAAAACCCACACGTCAGCAGGCAGAATGCCAACTCCAACAGGAATGAAATTCTACGTCAAACAACTCATGAAAGAAAAAGACCTATCCGTAACAGAGGAAACTCAAGTCAAAGAAAGTCTTTGGGATTATAGGGAAAAAGAAAATAGATTTTTGCGTGAAATAACGAAATCTTTAGCTGACAAAACCAAAGCTTTGGCAATTGCGACAACTTCAGACGGAGATGTGTTTTGTGCCGGATATGCCAATATTTTAGATATGCCGGAATTTTTTGATATTGATGTGATGAAAAGTTTACTTTCAACAATGGATGAATTTGAAGTATGTAGAAAGTTTTTTGCAGATATTGCTTCAGAAGACGTACAGGTGCTTTTGGGCGATGAGCTTGGTCCTGACATGCAAGGGCCATACGGATTTGTTTTTACACACTACAAAACTCCGATGCAATTAACCGGCGAAATAGGAGTTTTGGGTCCATCCCGTCTTAATTATACGCAAATTGTTCCGACAGTAAGATACTTTGGAAGTCTGATTGAAGAAATAGCAAAAGGATGGTAATATAGATCTTTGTTGATTTAAAGATGGATAAGAAAGCGAAAAAAAATGAACCCTCCTACGCTAAAGCTACGGATGGGCAAGGAAAAAATGACGAAGTTGCACATTTAAAACAAAAAATTGAGGAACTCGAAAATCAAGTAAAACGGATTTTTGCAGATTATCAAAATCTGGAAAAACGAGTCGTAGTTGAGAAAAGAGAATGGCTGATAAAAGCTAATAAAGATTTAATTTTAAAGCTTTTGCCGGCCTTGGATTTTCTGCTTTTATCAACAAAGCATATTGAAAATGAAGGCTTGAAATTGAGTATCCAAAATTTTTTTGATATATTAAAAGCTGAAGGCGTAGAGAAAATCGAAACCCTCGGCAAAGAATTTGATCCAAATTTGATGGAAGGAGTAAAATTAGTAGAGGGCGAAGAGGGAAAAGTAGTTGAAGAATTAAGATCAGGGTTTAAAATGGGAGAACAGGTCTTGCGTCCGGCACAAGTAATTGTCGGAAAGAAAGAGGCAAATTAATATGGGAAAAATAATAGGAATAGATTTAGGTACAACAAATTCATGCGTTGCAGTAATGGAGGGAGGAAGTCCCAAAGTAATCCATTCTGCAGAAGGACGAAATGTTATTCCGTCAGTCGTTGATCCGACAAGTCATGTTGTGGGAGACGTTGCCAAGCGTCAGATTGTCCTAAAGCCCAAGAAAACAATCTTTTCTATAAAAAGATTAATGGGCCGTAAATTTACGGACAAATCAGTAGCAGACAATATGAAATGGTTGCCATATACAATTAAATCCGGCCGGGATGGGATGGCAGTCGTAGAAGTTGAAGGAAGAACATTTACTCCTCAGGAAATATCCGCTCAAATTTTGCAAAAGATTAAGGTTGACGCAGAAAATTATCTAGGCGGAAAAGTTACCCAGGCAGTTATTACAGTTCCTGCATATTTTGATGATTCTCAAAGACAAGCTACCAAGCAGGCCGGAGAAATTGCCGGTCTGGAAGTCTTAAGGATCATAAATGAACCTACGGCTGCAGCTTTGGCTTATGGGCTTGATAAGAAAAATGCCCATACAATTGCGGTTTACGACTTGGGGGGAGGAACCTTTGATATCTCAATTTTGGAGTTGGGAGAAGGGGTTTACGAAGTTAAATCTACAAATGGAGATACGCATTTAGGCGGAGATGATTTTGATCAGGAAATTATTAATTATTTGGCAACAGAATTTAAGAAAGACAATGATGTTGACTTGAGGAAAGATTCTCAGGCCTTGCAAAGACTCCGTGAAGCAGCAGAGAAAGCAAAAATAGAATTATCCAGTTCAACTTCAGCTGAAATTAACCAGCCATTTATAACTCAGGGCAAGAATGGCCCGCTGCATTTGACGATGACCTTAACCCGGGCAAAAATGGAAGAAATAGTTGATTCATTAGTTCAGAAAACTTTGCCGCCTGTAGAAATTGCATTGAAAGACGCAGGGATAAAAGTTTCCGATATTGACGAGGTTGTTTTGGTCGGAGGAATGACCAGAATGCCAAAAGTAATAGAGACTGTTACCAAATTCTTCGGTAAAGAGCCTAATAAGTCAGTTAATCCCGATGAAGTTGTTGCGATCGGAGCAGCTATTCAAGGCGGAGTTTTGGGAGGAGAAGTCAAAGATGTGCTTTTGTTAGATGTTACTCCTCTAACTTTGGGAATTGAGACTTTGGGAGGAGTATCAACGCCCTTAATCACCAAAAACACAACGATTCCAACCTCTAAATCCCAAGTGTTTTCAACAGCTGCAGATAACCAAACTCAGGTTGAAATAAATGTTTTACAAGGAGAACGTCCGATGGCAATGGATAATAAAAGCCTCGGGCGTTTTATTTTGGACGGAATTCCTCCGGCGCCCCGCGGTGTTCCTCAGGTTGAGGTAACTTTTGATATTGATGCAAGCGGAATCTTAAACGTAAAAGCTAAGGATAAAGCAACAGGAAAAGAGCAAAGCATTAAGATTACCGGTTCAACCGGATTGTCCAAAGATGAGGTTGAAAAAATGACCAAGGAAGCAGAAATGCATGCCAAGGAAGATTCGGAGAAGAAAGAAAAGATTGAAGCCAGAAACAATGCGGATTCATTAATCTTTACAGCAGAAAAGAGCTTAAAAGATGCAGGAGACAAGGTAAATGCAGACATGAAGAAAGAGGTTGAAGATAAAATTACTGCATTAAAAGGAGTTTTGGATACAGGAACAAAAGAAGATTTGGAAACAAAAACCAAAGATCTTTCTGATAGTCTGCAAAAAGTAGGACAGGCAATGTATCAACAGCCAGGACAGCCGGGACCAGAGTCGACTGCAAACGGAGAACAAAAAGCAAAAGAGGACAAATCCGACTCCGCCAAGGCTACGCCGGACAAGGAAGAGCCGGTTGAGGGAGAAGTAGTAAACTAGTATTTAGTGTTAAGTATTTAGTATTAGGTATGAGCGCTGGTAGCGCTTATTTAGTATAATAAGGCACTTATGGCAGACAAAGATTATTATCAAATACTTGGAATTACAAAATCAGCAAGCGCTGATGAAATAAAAAAGGCTTACCGTAAGCTTGCTTTGCAATATCATCCTGACAGGAATAAAGGGAAAGAAGCGGAAGGAAAGTTCAAAGAAGTAACTAAAGCATACGAAGTTCTATCTGATCCGCAAAAAAGACAAACTTATGACCAATTTGGCCATGCTGCTTTTGAGCAGGGAGCAGGACAAGGTCCTTTTGGCGGAGCAGGCGGACCATTCGGCGGTTTTGGGGGACGGGGAGGGCCTTTTTCTTATACGTACACTACCGGTGGGGATGGGGGAGCTGGATTTGATTTTGGCGGCTTCAATGACCCATTTGAAATATTTGAGCAATTTTTTGGCGGTGCCAGTCCTTTCGGCAGACAAAGAAGACAAACTTATTCTCTGCAAATAGATTTTTCTGAAGCAGTTCATGGGGTTGCAAAGAAAGTTAATATTGGCGGAAAATCTCAAACAATCAAAATTCCGGCAGGTGTTGATGAGGGCTCAAGAATTAGATTTGGAGACTATGATGTGGTTGTTTCCGTAACTCCCGATAAAAAATTTCAAAGACAAGGGTTTGATATTATCGGTGATAAAGAAATCTCTTTTGCGCAGGCGGCAATGGGAGGAGAAGTTCAGATAGAAACAATTGACGGAAATTTAAAAATTAGAATTCCGGGAGGAACCCAATCTGGCACTGCAATTAGACTTAGAGGGAAAGGAGTTTCCCGTTTGCATGGTTCCAGCCGCGGAGATCATTATGTCAGAATAAAAGTTGCTGTTCCAAAACATCTGACAGGAAAACAAAAAGAACTTCTTAAAGAATTTGAGGGTGAATCTAGTAAAAAATCCAGCTGGTTCTAAAATAGTGTTTATTAATTAAGCTAAGTATTTTTATGGAGAATAATCTATCATCAGAGAATAAAAAAACTGTAAAGCTTCCAACTCTTGGGGATAACAGGAAAAGAGAGGGTTATAAATTAGATAAGTTTAATTTTAAATTCTCACCAAATAAAGGGGAGTATCTTTTCGGTTGGCAATCTACTCCGAGCGCTTTAGTTAGGGCGATGCCCATCATCTTACTTTCAATAATTGCTCTTATCATTTTTGCATTCTTATCTAAGGAAACTATCTTTTTTTCATTTTTTATTATTATGATTATTATAGTAGCAACATTATTTGTAGTTATTGTAAAGCCAGACAGAGCTGTAATTGTAGATACGTATGGAGGCAAAATAGGTGATAGTATTGCGGGAGAAATAATAGGAAACGAAGTAGACTATCACCCAGCAGGTGATATTTCTCTGCTCACGAAAGATATTAAAGGGTCAAGTAAAGTCAAAGAGATAAAATAGTATGAACTATATAATTATCTTCGATACAACTCAACTACAATATAATATAAACGATATACATCGTTTTATCACGACTAGTTCCAAGATATCTGATTGGTGTCATTATCTATCTTCAATGTATATTGTTACTACAGATATGACGGCAAAAGAAATGTCAGATTCTTTTGTCTCAAATTACCCTAGCTTAAGACACTTTATTACGAGAGTTGATTTATCAGATTATAATGGCATATTGAACAATAATGCTTGGAATTGGTTAAAACGAAAAACGCAGATAGTTTTTGGAACAAAACCTGTTCCTCAGCCACGACCATTAAACTTTGATGATCTACTCAAAAGAACGATAGCATTTTCAGATAATAGACCAGAATCTCCAATAAGCTCTTTATTAAAGTCGATAAGAAAATAAAAGAATTGAAATATTAAGGAGTATGTTCGAGTTCTAGGTCGTATCTAATGACTCCTTGCAATATGAAATATTTTTTACTTGTTTTATTAATACCAGAACCACTACTTATCTACTTTTATCTATTAGAATTATTTTCCAGAGTTTTAGGGAAGACATCTGAAGCTACGAGTATTTTTCTTTTAATAATTTCCTTTGTTTTCGTTTTCGTATTGAATCTTATAATCGTTCTTCGAAGAAAATCAGATAGATTAAATTCTTTAATTTTTATTAGCTTGTTAATAGCAGCGCCAATGACGTTGCTTGTTCTTTATCTTTTGTTTATCGATTTTCTCTTCATTCATACTCCACAAAAATTTGGATTAATTATGCTTATCTATCCCATTCTTCTCTTGGCAATAACCATTACTGTTTTGAGAATTGTAATAAGAAAGATCTTAAGGAATAGGCGCCAAATCTTACACGGGTAAGCAAAAAGAACTTCTTAAAGAATTTGAGGGTGAATCTAGTAAAAAATCCAGCTGGTTCTAAATCAAATTCTGACCTCAAAACCTACTTCTGATATAATTCGGCTGTGAATAAAAAGAAAATTGGAATTATTGGTGGCGTTGGCCCCCAATCCACAAGCTTTATCTACGAGAAAATAATTTATTTTTCTCAATTAAAATATAAAGCAAAAAATAATGCTGATTATCCAAGATTAGTAATTGAATCAGTTCCTGTTCCTGATTTTATTTCAAATAAAAATGACATAAAAAAAGCCAAAGAAATGTTAATTGACACTGTTAAGTCTCTTTCTCGTTCCGGCGCAACAAGACTTTGTATTGGTAGTAACACTGTTCACATTCTCTTGAATGAATTAAAGAAATATACAAGAATTCCCTTTATTTCAATGGTTGATTTAGTTATGGATAAATGCGTTAAGAACAAGTTTGAAAAAGTGGGAATTTTTGGAACGCCGACTTTAATAAATTCCAATCTCTATCCAAAAAAACTTGAGAAAAATAGCATTAAAGCGGTTAGTCCTTCAAGTGAACAGATAAAAATTATAGAAAAAATCATAAGAGGCATTATTGCCGGTAGATTAAACAATGTTCTAAAAGCATCTTATGCGGAAATTATTAATGATTTTTATAGAGACGGTTGTGATGCGATAATTTTAGGCTGTACAGAATTACCTCTCGTTATGGATTATAGAAAGTTTGGTAAAAAAATTATTAGTTCAGATGAAGTGCTGGCAGAAGGCCTAGTTGATTATTATTATTTGTAATTTATTGGTAAACTTCTTATACTGAATCTATGTCTCTGCCTTTTCAGTTTTTAAAGTTTTGGTTTGTAACCTCTCCAAGCAAATTAGCTGTTTTTTTTGTTTCTTCTAATAATGCTTTTTTGGAATTATCTTCTCTTCATCTTCTTTTGAAAACTTATTTTAAGCCTTGGAAAAACGAATACCGTGAAGGATTAATCGGTTTTTCCATAGGAATGGGAATATTTATAAAAACTTTTATTATTCTTGCTGATTTAATTCTGTTTTTGGCAATTTTAGTAATTGAATTTCTTATATTTGTCAGCTTTATTCTGTTGCCGTTTTTTGCTGTTTTCTCATTTTTTGAGCCCAGTCTTTTTAAAAGTTCTCTCCCCTTTATTTTACTTCCTTTTGTTTTGGTTATTTTTCTTCTGTTTGAACCAAAAAGAAAATTTTCTGAAATTGTCGCTTCAAAAAAGCAGGTTGTGGATATTATTAAATTTCTTTTAAAACAAAGAGAGATTGAATTTATTTTGGAGAAGGCAGGTATAAAAAAAGAAGAAATTGGCTTTGTTGAGATACGGAAAAATACAGCAATTGATAATCCTCTTGATTTTTTTGCTGATTATTTACTGTCAACAGAAACGCAAACAAAATTATTGTTTAGGAAAAAACTTAAAAAGGAAGATCTTTTAAGTATCATGTATTGGGGAAAAATAGAATTTCCGGATGAGAAGAAGTCGTGTAGTGTGGATTTCTTCGGAGAGGGATTTATGGATTCCTGTGCTTACGGATGGACTCTTGAGACAAAAAAATACATGGTTGATTTGACTTCAGAAGTTTTAAATAAAAAACCCCTTCTTTTTGGCAGGCAAAGCGAATACAAGCAATTATTCAGTGCCTTAATAGCAAGAAAAAGTGTGATTTTGGTGGGTGAGCCGGGGAGCGGAAAAACTTCATTGGTGGAAGCACTTTCTTTTGATAGTTTTTCCAGCAATTTAAAAGATTTTCATCACCAGAGAATCTTTAAGTTATACGTAGATACTCTTTTGGCTGGTGCAACAAACCAGGGAGATGTAGAAAAGAGATTAGGCGAAATTATTGCTGAAATTTCTCATTCCGGCAATGTAATTATCTACATTACGGATTTTGAAAATATTTTAGGGTCCTCATCTTTTAAGATTGATTTGTCCGGAGTGTTAATTCCTTATCTTAAAAGTAAAAAAATAAGAATAATAGGAACAGTGACGAAAGGTGCTTATAAGAAGTATATAGAGCGATTAGTAAGCCTTACTGATGTTTTTGAAATAATAAAAGTGGAAGAGCCTGACCGGAGTACGGTTTTACAGATGCTTCTTAATAAAGCATCTTCTATTGAGAAAAAAGTGAAGATTAAGCTTTCGTATAGGGCAATTCTTTCAGCACTTAATTTAGCAAATAAATATCTTATTGATAGAGTTTTGCCTGGTGCGGGAGTGGTGCTTTTGGAAGACGCAGCAAATGAAGTTAAGCTTTCAGGAAGAAAAGATGTTTTGGAAGAAGATGTTATCAGGAGAGTTGAAGAGAAAACAAAGACGACCTTGAGCGCTCCGACAACGGAAGAGAAAAAACTTTTGGTAAACCTGGAAAAGAAAATACACGAGAGTCTTATTGATCAGGAAGAAGCAGTTAGAAATGTAGCTGAGGCTATCCGCAGAATCCGTTCAGGCATAAAGTTTGGCGCCAAACCGATTTCTTTTCTCTTTTTGGGTCCAACGGGAGTCGGAAAAACCCAAACCGCCAAAACTCTTTCCAACCTGTACTTTAATGGTGAGAAAAACATGGTCAGATTTGATATGAGTGAATATGCTTCAAGCAGCAGCATCGGGAAATTTATAGGTTTAAGTGTCGGTTCGGAGGATGGAGGAATTGCAGGAAAAGTTCATGGGAATCCAAATTCTCTTATTCTTCTTGATGAGTTTGAGAAAGCAGATTTCTCAATTCATAATTTATTCTTACAAATATTGGACGATGGCAGGCTTACCGACAATAATGGCAAAACTGTTTCTTTTGCGAATGCAATTATTGTTGCGACATCAAATGCCGGTTCGGAATTTATACGGCAGGAAATAGAAAAGGGATCAATTATTGATAAAAACTTTAAGGATAAATTTTTGGGATACCTGCTTTCTAAAAATATTTTTAAGTCAGAACTTTTGAACAGATTTGATGACATTATTGTTTTTAAGCCATTAGGTCCGAACGAAGTAATTCAAGTCATAGGTTTACTCTTAAAAGAAATTGTTGAAGAATTTTCCAAGAGAGATATCTCTCTTAATTTTGATGAGAAAATAATTACAAAAATAGCTAAGGAGGGATTTGATGAGCAGTTTGGGGCCCGTCCTTTGAGGCGGTTTATCCAGGACAATATTGAAGACGTCCTAGCTAAAAAAATGTTAAAAGATGAAATAAAAAGGGGAGATAAGGTTAATATCTCCGTAGATTCTTCAAATTTACTCCAATTAACAGTTAATTGAGACCTATTTTAAATTATTTATTTTCATTTAAGTTTGGTATATAATGCCAACAAATAAAATGAAAGAGTCTGAAAAAGAAATCGGACATGAGAGATTGACTGATTGTAGTTTTAAAATTCCTGCAGTTGAAGGTATGGGGGCGGGAGCAGGTTTTCAGTTAAAAAATTTAGCATTACCAGAAAATTACGAAGATTTAATAGGGAAATTGGATGCTAAGATTAACATCTCCGATGTTTTCTCCAGAACACTTGAAATAGATTGCCGTCATTTTTATTTGCCTCAAGGATTTATTGAATTTAAGAACAATCTTCTATCTCAAATAGTTTTTGGAGGGTTAGGGGAATCTCCCAGAGTATTTTTAGATGAAAATCGTACAGATTACGAAACGGGGATGGAAACTTATCAGTTTGAAAATGTAAAAAATATTCAGATGGCAATGGTGCTGGCAAAAACAATCTCTGAATATATGAATTTTCTTTTGTCAACGCAACAATCAAATGAACAGTATGGATATGTAGACTATTTTAATAATGGAAGTAGGGATGTATTTTTTCCAATAATTTAAGAATTCCAGATAATTTGGCAAAAGAGGCTAAAAAAATTGATAATAAATTTTTCCGGGAAAGATTTGCGCTTGAGGCAAGTAATATCGCTGGAAGATTTGGCGTAACGGTTGGATCTTTAGTTTTTGAAAATCAGTTCTTAAAATCGTTTAGTATTAAAGAGGGAGATGCCTGTGACTATTCTGTCGATCAAAGTTCAATTGGCGGAAATTCATATTCTTCACATAATGTAGATACATCTCGGCAAGCACTGGCGCTACACGGGATTGGGTCAGCATATATAAATAAATTACTAGATTTAGAATAAAAGACTAGGATAAATGCCTCAAACGGATCTCAGATAACTCAATAAGAAATAGTTAAATATTAATTCTTGAGAGGTTGAAGCTTGAGGCTTAATCTGGTATACTAACCACTATTATGCCAGCTGTACAGCGAAGCGAATTTTTATTAGCACTCAATCAAGTCGCCAACGAAAGAGGCGTTAATGTTGAAGTTGTTTTAGATACAGTTAAAAACGCTATTTTAGCCGCATACAAGAAAGATCATCCTGAAGCTGAAGTTGAAGAATATACAGCAGTTTTAGATAAAAATACAGGAGAAGCTACAATTCTGCATAAAGATAAAAATGTTACTCCGCCTGGGTTTGGAAGAATTGCCGCTCAGACTGCAAGGCAGGTAATTCTACAAAAAATCAGGGAAAAGGAAAAAGAAGCAATAATTGCAGACTACAAATTAAGAGTCGGAACGATTGTTAATGGGATGGTTTTGCGATTTGCAGGCTTAAATATTATCGTAGATGTCGGAAAGACAGAAGCTTTAATGCCTGTTACCGAACAAATTCCCAATGAAAAATATCATTTAAATCAAAGATTGGCTGTTTATATCTCTGAAATCAGACCAGGTCTTAAGGGCGATGAGATTATAGTTTCAAGATCAAGCAATGGACTTTTGGAAGGTTTGTTCAAAAGAGAAGTACCGGAAGTTGCTAAAGGATCAGTTGTTATTAAAAATATAGCCAGAGAAGCCGGAACTAGGGCTAAAGTTGCTGTTTTTTCAAACCAGCAGGGAATAGATCCTGTTGGAAGTTGCGTTGGGCAGCGTGGAGTCAGAGTACAGGCTATTATTCAGGAGTTCGGAGGAGTAGAAAAAATAGATATAATCCAATGGTATGAAAATGCCAAAGATTACATTACTCAAGCCTTATCTCCGGCAAAACAAGTCAGAGTTGAGTTGGATAAAAAGGGTGAAAAAACAGCCCACGTATTTGTTCCGAATGAAGAACTTTCTTTGGCAATTGGAAGAGATGGTCAAAATGTCCGTTTGGCCTCAAGATTGACCGGCTATACGCTTGAAATAGAAGAAGATAAAGCAGCTGTAAAAAAAGAAGAACCAAAAGAAGAAAAAAAAGAAGTCAAGGAAGAAAAGAAAAAAGAGATAAAAACTGAAGAAAAAGTTGAAAAAAAAGAGAAAAAAGAAAAGAAAACAGAAGTTTCTAAGAATGCAAAGGGCTAATTCTATGAGAACTTCTAATCAATACATATGTCAAAAAAATCAGAAAAAAAAATACAAAATAAAAAGTCATCTGGCATAACCTCATCTTTTCCTCCTGTTGTTGCAGTTTTAGGTCATGTTGATCACGGAAAAACTTCACTTTTGGATGCAATCCGAAAAACCAATATTGCAGAGCGTGAACACGGCGGAATAACTCAAGGAATCGGAGCCTCAAGCGTAGAAGTTACAGTTGAAGGAGTCAAGAAACACATTACGTTTATAGATACTCCTGGACACGAAGCTTTTACCCAAATGAGGGGACGCGGTACTCAGGCTGCAGACATGGGACTTCTGGTTGTGTCTTTGGTTGACGGAGTAATGCCTCAGACAAAAGAAAGCATAGAAATTCTTAAAAAAGCACAAATTCCTTTTCTTGTTGTTTTGACCAAATCAGATTCTCCGGAGAAACAGGAGGAAAAAGCAAAAGGACAATTAGTAAAAGAAGGGGTAATGCTTGAGGGTTATGGCGGAGATGTCCCTGTTATTTCCGTATCCAGCAAGACAAATACAAATATAAAAGAGTTATTGGAGCTGATTTCTCTGGTTTTTGATATGAAGCAAAAGCCTGTTTTGGACAACAAGCTTAAGGGGATTGTGATTGAGTCCCGCCTTGATGAAAGATCAGGCCCAAGGGCAACGGTGGTAATTAAAAGCGGAGTATTGTCAGTCAGACAAGAAATTGAATGTGACGGAATAAAAGCCAGAGCAAGAACAATTATAAGCGATAAAGGCATACATTTAGATAAAGCAACTGTTGGGGAGGCTGTGGAAGTTATGGGGTTTGAAAAAGTGCCTTCAGTTGGAGGAATAGTTGCTGCAAAAGGAGAGGGAACTAGTGTGGCTGTGCCTGAAGAAGCTTCTGTAAAGCCTGCTGCAATGCCTTTCCGTTCTGGTCAGGAAGCAATGCCAATGCCTGAAGATTTTTTGAACGAAGAAGAAGTTCCCACCCTTTCAATTGTGCTGTGCGCAGACAATCAGGGGTCTTTGGAGGCAATCATTGAGTCTTTGCCAAAAGAAGTAAATATTGCCCTTAAAAAAACAGGAGATATCACGACAACAGATATTTTATTAGCAAAATCAATGAATGCTATAGCCATAGGATTTAATGTAAGAATTAGGCCGGAAATTGCCAGATTTGCAGCTCAAGAAAAAGTCTTGGCAAGAAACTATAAGATTATCTATGAGTTAATATCGGAAGTAAAAGATGTCCTGGAGGGGAAGCAATTAGCGCTGGTTGAAGAGATTTTCGGACGGGCCAAAATACTTGCATCTTTTCCTTTTGAAAAGACAAAAGTATTGGGAGTTAAAGTTTTGGAAGGAAGAGTGGCTCGTGGGGACAAGATCAGGCTAATCAGAAAAGAAGAAATTATCGGAGAAAGCTCTGTAAATTCAGTCAGATCAGGTAAAAATGTGGTCTCTAAAATAGAGGAAGGTCAGGAAGGCGGCGTCATCCTCTCCCCTTTCCTTGACTTTACTATAGGAGATATGCTAATATGCCATGGTTAATCCCAGGAAGCCTTGGGAAGCAAGAAAATATGGATAATATACTACTTGAGAGGATAAAAGAGCTTCTAGCTAAAAATGAGAGCATAGGTGTTGCTATTGGCAAGAACCCTGGTGTTGATGAAATGGCAGCAGGGTTATCTCTGTATTTAGCTCTTTCAGAAGCTTCTAAGAAAGTCACTATTGTTTGTCCCACAGAGCCAATCGTAGAGGTATCTTCTTTGGTGGGTATAGACAAGGTAAAAAGGTCTTTTGAGGGCGGGGCTAATGGAGATTTAATGGTAAGTTTTCCATATAAAGAAGGAGAAATAGAAAAAATTTCTTATACTTTAGAAGAAGGAAAACTGAATATTTTAGTTAAAGCAGGCGAAGATGGTCTTTCTTTTAACGAGAAAGATATTGAATATAAAAGAGAAGGGTCAGCTCCCGGCTTGGTTTTTGTTATAGGAACACCTCGTATATCAGATTTGGGAACAGCTTTTGACATGGAAGTTCTTAAGGATTCAAAAATAATTAATATAGATTACAAGCCGGAAAATCAAGGATTTGGAGATATACCTCTTATCGGCAAAAATGCATCTTCTGTTTCAGAGCTAATGGCTAACTTTATTTCTTCTTTGGGTTTGAAAATGGATACCGATATTGCTTCTAATTTGCTAACCGGTATTATTACTGCTACAGATAACTTTCAGAATTCAGCAACCAGCGCATTGGCTTTTGAAGAGGCTTCAGTTCTTTTGAAAAAAGGTGCAGTTAGAAGAAATACAAATACATCACAGAATGTTGCAGCAGATGCTTTTTTCTCTCCAAAACCGGAGCCAAAGCCATCTTTCATTAATGCTTCAGAAGATGTAGAGGAATTAATAAAAAAAAGATTAGCCAAGGAAGATAAGAAGGCAGATGAGGACAATCCTCCCGATGATTGGTTGGCCCCAAAAATTTACAAAGGTTCAACCTCTGTTTAAGTGCTTGAGAAAGTTTCGGAAAACTGCTATAATAGCTAAACTGCTAAATTAAGAAGAAATTAAGAACATATGCCGCTTAGTACAACATTAAAGAAAAAAGTTATCAAGGAATTTCAAACAGTTCAAGGAGACACGGGAAGTCCCGAAGTTCAAATTGCGCTTTTAACAACCAGAATTGATCGTTTGACAGATCATTTGAAGCAACATATTCATGATGTTCATTCAAGACGCGGTCTTTTGTCAATGATTGCTAAGAGAAGAAGACTTTTGAATTTCCTGACGAAAGTTGATAAAAAGAGATCAAGTGAAATAGAAAAAAGAATTGGTTTTGAAAAAGAACCTCAAAAAAAGGTCGAGAAAGTAACGAAGAAAAAAACAAAATAATGATTAAAAAAACATCAGCCTCTTTGGAAATAGGTGGGAAAACCTTAACTTTAGAAGTTGGAAAATTAGCTCAACAAGCAACATCTTCAGTCTTAGCCAGACTTGGGGATACTATGGTTTTGGTAACTGTAGTCATGGGAAAAGAAAGATCTGATATTGATTATTTTCCTCTGACCGTAGAATACATAGAAAGACTTTATGCCGGAGGAAAAATTAAAGGCTCCAGATGGGTAAAAAGAGAAGGAAGACCAACAGATGATGCTGTTTTAACAGCCCGTCTTATAGACCGTTCGGTTAGACCGCTTTTTCCAAAAGAATTTAAAAAGGAAGTTCAAATAATTGCCACAGTTTTATCCGTTGACGGAGAAAATTCTCCGGACATTTTGTCTGTTGTTGCGGCATCAGCTGCATTAACAGCTTCCCCAATTCCTTGGAATGGTCCGGTTGGAGCAGTCCGCATGGGGTATGTCAAAAATGGAGATACTGAAAAAGCGAATTTCATTGTTAATCCGGGAATGGCAGAAGCTGATCTTTCAGAGCTGGATTTAATTGTTACCAGTATAAAAAATAAAACTTTGATGCTTGAAGCAGGAGCGCTTCAGGTTACAGAAGATGTTGCTTTGGAAGGAATTAAAAAAGCACAAGCTGAAAACGATAAGATTATTAATTTTATTGAGGAGTTTGCTAAAAAATTTGACATCAAAAAAGAAGAAGTTACTCCAAATCCGCAATATCAGGAATTAATTAATATTTTGGAAAAATCGTACAAAACTGAAATCGTTGCAATGATTAAAAACAGAGCAACCAAGGAAGCAAGCGGAGACGCAAGTGCTTTTATAGAAAAATTTATTGAAGAACAAAAAATAAAAGACACAGAATTTTCAGCAGATAAAAAACTAATTGCCAAGGCAGTTGAGTATGTTATGTTTAAAAATCTCCGGGAAAATACTCTGGAAAAAGGAGTCAGGCCGGACGGAAGAAAAGCTGATGAGTTAAGGCCAATTTCATGTGAGATATCAGTTTTGCCAAGAACTCACGGATCAGCACTGTTTAACAGAGGAGATACACAGGCTTTAACTATTGCGACTTTGGGATCACCCAGAATGGAACAATTAATAGAATCTGCAGAAGGAGAAGAAGCGAAAAAATATATTCATCATTATAATATGCCTCCTTATTCTGTTGGAGAAGCAGGAAGAATCGGGTTTACATCCCGTAGGGAAATAGGTCACGGAGCGTTGGGAGAAAGAGCAATTATGGCAGTTATTCCAAGTCAGGCAGAATTTCCATATACGATTAGAGTTGTTTCGGAAATTTTGTCTTCCAATGGTTCCACTTCAATGGCAGCAACCTGCGGATCAGCCTTGGCTTTGATGGACGCAGGAGTTCCAATCAAAAAACCGGTTGCAGGAATTGCCATGGGAATGGTTTCCAAAGGAGATAAATATGTAATTTTGACAGACATTTTAGGCCTTGAAGATTTTTCAGGAGACATGGACTTCAAAGTTGCAGGAACAGATTCAGGTATTACAGCGATTCAGCTGGATGTAAAAGTTTTAGGATTAACAATAGGACAAATTAAAGAAGTTTTTGAGAAAGCTAAGAAAGCAAGACTTTTTATTCTCGAAAAAATGATTGCAGTTATCGGAACCGGAAAAAAAGCTATTTCAGAATATGCTCCAAAAATAGAACAGGTTCAGGTTCCTGTCGATAAGATCGGTGAGGTTATCGGTCCCGGCGGACGCGTTATTAAAAATATTATTGCTACAACGGGCGCAACAGTTGATGTTGAAGATACGGGTGTAGTCACTATTTCGGGAACAGATAAAGATGCAGTTGCCAAAGCTGTTGATTGGGTAAAAGGAATTGTCAGAGAAGTAAAAGTTGGAGAAATTTTTGAAGAAGCAGAAGTTAAAAGAATACTTCCTTTTGGAGCATTTGTTGAATATTTACCCGGTAAAGAGGGAATGGTGCACGTATCCAAAATGGCCGAAGGATTTGTCCATAATCCTTCAGATGTAGTTCAGATCGGGCAAAAGGTTAAGGTTAAGGTAATTGAGATAGATGATCAGGGAAGAACAAATTTGTCAATGCTTTTTGGTGAAAATGGTGGAGGAAATGCTCCGAAAAAAGAAGGACCAATTAGCGAAAATCAAGGTCAATTTCCCGTGAATCCTCTTAAAACAGCACCTTTAGAGCATCCGTTAGCAAGACAATTTAAGAGAGAGCGTTTTTCTCAAAGTCCAAACAGAGCTCAAGGCAATTGGAGAGACAGAAGAACTCCCGGTGGACGGGCTTTGGGTTCAAGACCTGCAGATACCCGTTTCCGCAAATCCCACTATTAATTTGTTGTTTTTAATTGTACAATTTATCTAGATTATGGATTCAAGCACCCCTTTGGAAAGTAAAATAAAAGAAATAGAAGAGAAAATAAAAGTAGCTAATTTACCTGCTTCTCTTTTGGAAAAACTAAATCAGGAAATAAGTGTCTTAAGACTTACTCTTCAGGGAGAAAATACTTTTATCAATTTTGAGAGTTTCTCTAATTACGTAAATTGCGTTTTATCTTTGCCTTTTAATAAAGAAACTCAAGATGTTTTGGATATTGCAAAAGCCAAAGAAATTTTGGACAAAAATCATTATGGATTGCCAAGCGTTAAAGATATTATTTTGGAATATTTGTCCAGCCTTATTTTGAATATTCATAATAAAGATAGTGCTGCCCGTTCTCCGATAATTTGTTTAACAGGGCTGGTTGGAACCGGAAAAACAACGCTTGCTTATTCAATTGCAGAAGCTTTGGGACGCAAATTTGAAAGAATTCCCTTTGGAGGAATGGGGGATGCAGGGAGTCTAAGGGGTAAAGCGCGGGGAGTTGTGGATGCGGAACCGGGACTGGTAATAAGAAGTTTAATTAATGCACAAAGTAAAAATTGCGTCATCCTTCTGGATGAATTAGACAGGGTAACTGATGCGGGAAGAAAAGATATTATGGGTGTTTTGGTGGAGCTTTTGGATCCTGAACAGAATAAGGGTTTCAGAGATCATTATGTTGATTATCCTTTTGATTTATCAAGAGTTTTATTCATTGCAACAGCCAATAATACTACCAATATTGCAACTGCAGTTTTAGACAGACTGCAATTAATTCCGATGCCTTCTTATACTGATGAAGAAAAAACAGTTATTGCTCAAAAATATCTGTTCCCGAAAATATTAAAACAGACCGGCTTAACAGAAGGACAATTGGTTATAGATCAGGCTATTTGGCCGACAATTATCCGTCCTTTGGGATTTGATTCAGGAATCAGAAGTCTTCAGAGGGCAATTGAAGGAATTTGCAGAAAATCAGCCAGACTTATTGTTGAAGGCAAAGCGCAAATAGTTAATGTTACAGCTGAAAATATCAAACAATTTTTACCCGCAATTTAGCTTATGAATAATCAATTATCTATTATCCCCATTGGTGGAATCGGAGATGTCACAAGAAACATGTATCTGTATGAATATGGCAATGAGATACTAATTGTTGATTGCGGACTTGGTTTTGCTGATGAAACAATGCTGGGTGTTGATCTTCTTCTTCCCGATATTACGTATTTGTTAAAAGCAAAAAAGAAAATTGTCGGAATGATTTTGACTCATGGACATGAAGATCATATCGGCGCTTTGCCGTTTTTATTACCTCAACTTCCTGATTTCCCAATCTTCGGAACTCCTTTGACTGCGGCATTTGCCAACGCAAAATTAAAAGATTTTAATGATAAAAAAAGAGTTCAGGTTGTTAATTTTAATGAAGCAGACAGGAGTATTGGTAGTTTTAAGTTTTCTTTTATCCGCGTTACTCATTCAATATTGGATACATCGCATGTTTTTCTGAAAACTCCTGTCGGCAATATTTATCATGGGTCTGATTTCAAATTTGATGATACTCCGTATGACGGGAAAGCCAGCGATTATGCCAGAATTGCACAGCTAAGCAGTCAGGGAGTGTTGTGTTTATTATCTGATTGTTTGGGTGCGGAAAGAAAAGGAAAAACTCCGACGGAAATAGGACTTACAGAAAATTTTGCCAGAGAAATGCAGGATTGCAGGGGAAAATTTATTGTGACTACTTATTCATCAAATATCTCAAGATTAAATCAGATAATTGAAGCATCTATCAAAAACGGAAGAAGAGTTTGTTTTGTCGGCAGGTCTTTGATGAAAAATAAAGATGCGGCCCGTGATTTGGGATACCTAAAGCTTAAAAAAGATTTAGAAATAGAATTGGATGAGTTGAAAAATTTTGAAGATAATAAATTAACTTTAATTGTTGCGGGAAGTCAGGGACAGGAAAATTCTGCGTTAACCAGAATTGCCAATGGTGAACACAGGGATGTAAAAGTTCAGGAAAATGATGTGGTGATATTTTCTTCAGATCCGATTCCCGGCAATGAAACTTCAATTTATGAATTAGTAGATACATTAACAAAACGTGGAGTGAAAGTGCTTTATGCGCCTGTTGTTAAAGATTTTCATGTTTCAGGACACGGATCTTTGGATGAAATTGAGCAATTAATAAATTTAGTTAAACCTAAAAAATTAATTCCAATCGGAGGGCAATTCAGACACATGTTTGCATACAAAAAATTAGCGGAAAAATTAGGATACAAACAAAATGATGTTTTTTTGATTGAAGATGGTCAGGAATTAATTTTCCAAAATGGAAATGTAAAGCCGGGTAGAACAA
>Ga0172381_10002895_pt1 | contig 18545 bp, 25 predicted proteins | sample Leawel6488metaG_FD_119754 | JGI IMG/M metagenome (GOLD analysis project Ga0172381, IMG submission 119754) | Leachate microbial communities from a municipal landfill in Southern Ontario, Canada - Leachate well 64-88 metaG | ecosystem: Engineered > Solid waste > Landfill > Unclassified | place...
CGTCCGCACCGTCCGCACCTGCGGGACCAACGGGACCTTCGGGACCTTCGGGGCCGGCAGGGCCGGCAGGGCCCACGGCACCGTCCGCACCGTCCGCACCTGCGGGACCAACGGGACCTTCGGGACCTTCGGGGCCGGCAGGGCCGGCAGGGCCCACGGCACCGTCCGCACCGTCCGCACCTGCGGGACCTTCCGGACCGGGAGGCCCCTCGGGACCGGGGGGCCCCATATTCAAACAACCCTGGGCAAGCATCAAATTGTAATAGTCGATAAGCTCCGGCGTATGGGCTTCGTTCAAATCACCCACCATCAACGAAATATCGAACGGATTACCGGATCGCCAATTTTCGAAAGCGATTACAACGTTTCTTTGGAAATATCGTCCGATCCTTCGGTGTAGCTCATGGCAAAGCGCCTGCTGCGCCGCAAAAACACCGATCGGATCGTCAAGTAGCTTTGTCATTTTATCGTCGCCAATACCGCCGCAAGCGGTAAAACCCAAAGTTTCTTGTCATCGCCGCCGCCCCCAATACCGGACGGACCGGCCGGTCCGGGCGGTCCCATCGGCCCGGGAATTCCCTGCGGTCCGGTGGGTCCCATCGGTCCTATCTCTCCGGACGGACCGGGAGGGCCGGGAATCGAAGCGCCGGCGCCCGCTCCGGACGGTCCGGGAGGGCCGGGAATTCCCTGCGGTCCGGGGGGACCCATCGGTCCTATCCCTCCGGACGGACCGGGAGGGCCGGGAATTCCCTGCGGTCCCATCGCTCCGGACGAACCGGGAGGGCCGGGAATTCCCTGCGGTCCTATCCCTCCGGACGGACCGGGAGGGCCGGGAATTCCCTGCGGTCCGGGGGGTCCGGGAATCGGTGTTCCCGGGATCGGTGTCGGTGTCGGTATCGGGATCGGTGTCGGTGGGTCTACAAATCCGACTTCCTCGGGTTCCTCGCCTGTCGCCGGGGGAATCCAAACGATCGGCAATTCGTTCCCGCTCAAGACCTTTGCGCGCGGGTTGTTCGTCGAATCATAGTCGGGGGTGGATTGCAAGCCGGCCACCCCGTAGGACTCCCACCCCTTGGTTTTGCGCGATATATGATCGTTCCAAGTCGATGCATTCATCATCAAGAGGTTTTTCTTGATGTTGTCCGCACCATAGGCGCGCTTTGCGATCCCATAGTAGGTCTCATCGGGTTTGTACGTTCCGACCTTGTAGAACACCCCCGGTTTGGCTACGGGTGAGATCTCCGCCGGTGTCGGGAGATATCTCCCTTCCGCATCCGTAGCGCCGAACCCCATAAAGTATTCACGGGGCAGTTGAGCGCGCGGCGTGAATCGGCCGATCGCCTGCATGATTTGCGCCTTGTACGGGCGACGATAATCAAAGCCCGGGAAAGCTCGGATATTGCGCGCGCGGTTCATCGGTTTACCTCCGCGGCGAAAGCCGGGTTGCCAGTCGGTTAAAGGCCGCCGGGTTTTGTTGCCTGAAGGCCTGCATTCGTCGCGCTTCGGCCGCTAGAGCTGCTTGAAGCTGGGGAAGTTTGCGGGGGTCTTTGAGCTGCAAACCGCGAACGGTACCGGCCGCACCGCGAACCCGAGCGCCGATCTTGCTCATGACCTTTGCCACCTTGCCGGCAACCATCAAACCGCCGGCGATCGCGGGACCGAATCCGGGAATGAGCGCCGCGATCGGTGCCAGTTTCCCGGCGTACTTGCCCACGAATTTGACAAGGGGCCGAACAACCTTCATCGCCACCTTTTTGATCGCGCCGCCCACCTTGAGAAGCACGCGACCGAATTTTGATTTCTTGAGCACTCGACGGATACCGCCTTTAATGCGGCCCACCACTTTTTTGACTTTCTTTCGGACTTTCCGAAACAGCTTTTTAAAGAAACCTCCGAGCATTCCGGGTTGCTCTTCGTACACGTAGGTTTCGCCCGTGTCCCCCAAGGCCATCATTCCCGGATAGGGTTTCCCGTTTTGGGTGACAAACTGGTAATCACCCAAGGAAAGCTCAAGCATCGGGGTTCGAACAAGACCGCCGCCCCAATTGTCGTTTTCGTCGACTTCGACGCCGATCCCGTTAAGCTGCTCGCCGGGAATGATTCCCATGCGATCAACCGCCGAAATCTGACCTTGGGGAGTGTCGATATAACCCCAACCGGCAAGGCCCACGGTTGACCAATCCGCCGGTTCTTCCCCTTCTTCTCCGCACATTCCGGCAAGTCCGTAATCTTGCCAGTGTTCGATATTTGTTGCGCCTAACATGCTTTCCTCCATTTCTTGGCCGATACCGGTATAATTTCCGCGGAAACCTAAAAGATTTCCATCCAAATCCCAAAAGGCAATTCGACTATGATCGGCTACCGCGCCGAAATCCTTTCGGGGATGAAGAACGGGATCAACTGTCACCCAACCGAATTTCGGGACCTGTGCTTGTATGAACACGTGCCCGAAAAGTTTCCCCGGTCCGTGATTCAATCCCGCCGTGGTTCCGAGTCGAGTTTTAAAACCGATCGCTTCCAGTTCGGCACCGAGGGCGGCGGTTACACAATCGCAATCCCCCGCCCCCTTGCCCTTGCCCACTCCTACCCCATCGCCGGCCATGGTCAAGCGCCACATGGCTTCGGGCGATGCGGTGAGAAGCTCTTTTGAAACCGGGTCTTTCACGTATCTCCACCGGTTGATAAAATCTTTGTACAGGCATCGAAGTTGCCCAACGAAGTCTTTGGGGCCGGCAAGGGAAGCGACTGCGGCCGCGTGGTTTCGAATCGGGGGATATACTGAACCTTCTCTAATCGCTCGACCAATGCGCCGCAATGTCTCGCGCATCTGGCCGGGATATCCGCCAGTGGTGGGAATTCGTTGGACGGTCGCGCGGTAAGGCTGCATTAAATCATGGTCTCACACCCCGTTTATCGTCTGTTTCGCCGTCTTCATCCTCGAAATCGTCGCCGTCTTCGTCCATTTCCTCCCCCATGTCGTTTTGAAATTCGGTGAGGAAATGTCCGATCGCTTCGTTTCGCTTGTCAGGATTCATCCGGCCGATCGCTTCTATAAGGGTTCCCGCTGCGTCCTTCGGCTCCATCGCCGATATCGCGCCGGCAATGTCTTTCGGCGGCGGGTTCAAGGGCATGACTTTCGCAACCGGTGCGGGTTGCGTAGGACCGGCCGGCGCGATTCTTCGAGGCGGGGGAGCTGCGCCGGCGGTCAATCTCGATTTCGGTTGCGGTTTCGCTTTCTCTCCGGGAGCAAGAACCATTTTCAAAACGTCCAAAGCTTGCGGGAGGAAATCAAGATCGCCGCCGCCGCCGTCGCCTTGTCCTTGGTTTTGGCGGAAAACTTCGTTCAACTGTTGCATGACCGCCGCCATCTTGCCGAAATCGGCGATACCGCCGCCGCCGTTGTTCCCGGCTTTCATCATCTGCATCATCATCATCATGTCATTTTGTCGGCGCGCTTCCTGGTTTTTCATGTATTCGAGAATGAAGGGAGCGAAACCGGCAAGAGACGCGATAATTTTGTCAGTGGATGCGGCGGCGGGGGGATGAACGACAACGGGGGAGGGGTTCGGCTGATAGTCTTCCCGATCGCGATCGCGGAATCTGTCGCCCTTGCTGCTCTGCTCGATAAGCTCGCCGAACCGTAACGGCGGATATGAGTATAACGGGATCTTGTAGCACCCCGCAAGACGGCCCCTTTTCCCGCGCACCTTGGCCGAAAGAAGTTGCCCGCCCCACGTGTCGATGAAGTAATCAAGGTTGATAGCGTCATCTCCGATCGTGATTTCTTCGAGCAAACCCGAACACCAAGAGGGTTTCAGCCGTTCAATCAAGATCGTAACGCCGGGTTGCAGCGTCGAAAAAAACGAATCGAGCCGCTCAATTTGCGCGTCATACTCGGGATCGTTTTGCTGCATCTCGTCCGAGGGAATTTCTTCCATCTCGCCGGCAGGGGTCTTTTCGAAATCTTTCGCCATGTCCAAAATTATATGTCCGAACAAGATCAAGCGCAAGAATCAAAAACATACCGGAAAACGGCCGGCGTGGGCCCGGTGATATCCCGGTGATTTTCCGGTTGATTTATGGAAGTTCTTCCATTGATCTTCCAGGAATCTCCGGACAAACGACCGCAATCAACGCGGAATTGTTAGCCTAATCTTTTGCATGAATATCAAAAAAAGGGTAAGGTGGGGCCATGCTTTGGAAACGGCCACCACTTTGTTAGGATTTAACTGCCTCCCAAGGTAGTATAAACCCCTTACAGAGTCAAATTTTTTCTTGTGGCCGCTCCAAGGCACTGGAATTTTTATTCGATTTCGGGTTTGAAATCGGCCGCTATTTCTGCGCCTTTTTACTCGCAAACCCGAAATTGACCGCTATTCGTGCGCCCTTTGACCGGGCGGACAAGGGAGGAAAGATGCGCCTTGCGAATGCCTCGAAAATCCGGACGATAGGTTTTGCACTCTCTGGAATCGGCGGGACCGGTTCTTTATCGCCGCGAGCGCGGCGAGCGCTTGCCGTATACGTGGCACTCGTCAAAATGGATTTCGGGGGCATTGCTGCGCCGATGGGAGCGATCGCCGATGCGGTTTGGAGAAGCTCCCACGGGGAGGCGAAATCAATTCGGACCTTGCAGCGTGCAAACCGGGAATTGGAAGCACGGGGGTTTATACAGTGCCAAACATTCCGACCGGGAGAACGTTCGAAAGGCGCGGTAATCCTTTTTGATACCGCGTCTTTTGCGTTTTGGACGAAAAAAGCCGTCCGAAACGTGCAACCTTTACCTACACAATCCCACAATGTGGTTTCACGTGAAACAATGTGTGATAGTGTCGCACATACGACAACTTGTCGCCCCTCCGAACGGACAAAGGACAATTCACGGGTTAACCTTCGGGATATTCTCCCAAGTAGTAACAAAGAGCCGCGCGGCGCGCGCGCGATCAATACGAACGGGAAAACGGAAAAACCGCGCCGAAACCCCGTGCTCTTCTCGCTTGTGGCCGTCTTGGCCGCCGCCGCCGGCGTTCATCGGTGCGATCGGCGAGCTGCTCGGGCTCGGGCCGAAGTCGAAATCAAGGCCGCCGTTGCCGGCGTTGAGCTGGTCAACCCCTCCGGCGTCGATTGGGACTACTGGTCAAAGCGTTGGGCCGAAATGCCGATCGCGGTAAGGGAAAGCACGATAAGGCGCGAGATTTTGCCGTTGCTGCTCGGGAGAGAACCCGAACCGGCCGCCGCCGCTCCGGTTGTCGAGGCCTTCGAGGCCGCCCCCGCCGAAACCCCCACGGCCGCGGATATTCGCGCGGCTCGAATTGCACTTGAAAAAGCCGTTTCACTTCCGCCGCCGGCGATTCCCGAACCCGCGGCCGCGGCCGCCTATCCTGAGATTGACACGAACGATCCCGAAATGAGGTTATTGCTCGCCGCCCGGGAGAGAACCCGCGCCCGGGCTGTAAATGGCTGGTAGGGGGTTGTCTTGCCAGATCGTGCCGTCGTCGATGTACCCCCGCAAGACTTGGAGCGATCGGTGTCTGGTATGCCGGGAAATGATTCGTTCAGGGATTCCCCGCGCGCCGGCTTCGGTCGCGAATCCACGGCGCAAGGAATGCGCCGAATATTGGGAGGCGTCCAGACCGGCGAAAGCTGCATACTGTTTGACCACTTCGGACACCATACGGGCGGCGAGACGGTTTCCCGACGTCCACCACCATTTTCCGCGGCCGTGAACGCCGATTTTCACAAAAAGCGGTTCATCGGGATCGATCGGGTTTTCACTGCGCCGTTTCAACCATCTTTCGACGGTCGCAACCGGACACAAGTCGTTTTTCGCGCGCGGAATTCCGATTTTTTGCCCCCTTCCCTCTTGATCGGTTTTCGAGTGTCGGACGGTTAAAATAATTCCCGGTTCTGAGATCTCGAGATCTCCCACGTTAAGCGCTACCAGTTCAGACCGTCTCAAGGCCGACGCCCAACCGAGGGTTAAAAGCGCCGCGTCTCGCAAACCGATTATGAGGGAATCGCAATGAGAAACGATCTTTTTCAAGTCCTTCCAGGATATCGATCGGGCTTGCTGGGGAGCGGTCCCACATTGGCGTTTTATACCCTTGAGCACTCGACACACTCGATCGTCTTTACAGGGAGAGAACTCCCCCGCCGCTGCGTGTATCGCGGTAATGGACGTGAGCCGGCGGATGATAGTCGATACCGCCGATGATTCGGCCAAGTCCGAAAGATACAAACAAACCATTTCGGGGGTGGCCGGGAGCGCTTCTAAGTCGTGAGACTGACACCATTCAAAAAAATCTTTCCAATCGGTTTCATACGCCTTTTTTGTTGCGGCCGACAAAGAGGAGGCAGCGAAAAATTCGGCTCTTTTTTGAAGGCTCCGGAGAGAAACGATATCGTTCATAAGATGCACCGCAAACCGATGATATCGACAAGCTCGACACAATCGCGATGAAAGCCGTTCGTAGGGCAAGAAATATCGCCGCCGTCGGTCTCTTGACAGATCAACCAGTGAAATCCGTATGTGGTCGGGTTTACTTCGATCGTTTCTTCGAGTAGCGGGCAAATGAAAAACGTTTCGACGTCGCAACGTTGGTTTTCTGTACATCCCGCGCCGTTGTAATCACAAACAAAGGCCGGTCCGGTGTCGGTGTCCGCGTCCGTGTCGGTGTCCGTGTCGGTGTCCGCGTCCGTGTCGGTGTCCGCGTCCGTGTCGGTGTCCGCGTCCGCGTCCGCGTCCGTGTCTGTGTCGGTGTCCGCGTCCGTGTCGGTGTCCGCGTCCGTGTCGGTGTCCGCGTCCGTGTCCGTGTCCGCGTCCGTGTCCGATGCATCGAATTGGGCAAGGTCGAATTTATCGGGGGTTTGACTGCATCCGATGAGCGCCAAACAAAACAAAGCTCTATTCATTGAGAACGCTCCTTTGTCTGATAAATTTGATATCGGCAACTGAAACAACTTTTATCCCGTATTTTTTCCGATATCTGGAATCCATGTTTTTGATTCTAACAACCCAATGGGGGGTTTTGTTGCGTGATATGTCAAACGGGGGGCCGTCAAGCTCTCCTTCGTAACTATCGCCGGCGCGCGGGGGAAACACTGCGTCATAGAAAACCGCCGCCCCGTCAATCATCCACGATCTATCGATTTCTTGCATTGTCCGATCCTTTCGAAAGTCTGCGGTTCATGTAGTCAATAAAAGCCCGTTTCCTTCTGAAATAGAAAAAAACGAACAAACCAAGACCGCCGCCCGCAAGCGAAAAAAGAGCGACGATCAACGCCAAAGTTGAAATTACAATGGGATCGCTTATCATGGTTTTGACAGTTCTTTCAGAAGGGGCCCCAACGTACCAGCGGGGGCCCCTTCGTTTATGGCTCTTTTCGATAGAGCCGAATTATTTTCGTGTCCGAATCTCCCCGGTGTTCACTGTTTCGGCGAAACTCCCGAAAGAAAAAACAGCGCTTGCAGTCTTCCACGGTGGGCGGCGGCGGCGTTGTCGAGGTATGCCGGTTTTGAATGCGCCGGCGGATTTCGTGAGCTGCGAGGGTTAGCAGGGAAGCGACAAGGGCCGTTATTGCTTCTGACATTCTATTCAATCCTTCTCATGTCCGCCGCGTTCATTCCACATGCCGATCCCATTATCGCGATCTATTCCCCCGGGTCCCTCACAGCAACATTGCCGGCAGAACACAAACCAGTTATCGGGATCTCTTTCGCAAAGGCTTAGCCAATCATCGCCGCCATAATCACAAAACGGACAGTTTTTTAGGTGTTCACCTTTTTTTAGGGGGTGACGGATTGCGCCTAAAAGTTCATGCATCGTTTTGTCAATTGCTTCGATGGTCTTTTCTATCTGGTCTTTTTTCATTTGCGATCCTTTACTGTCGATAATGTTCCATTATCGACACTATTTTGTCCATGTATATCAACAGTATTTTCGAGGCCGTCGGCGGGACCACATCCGAACCATTCAGGGGATGTTAAATAACCAATTCCTCCGGCGGGGCTTTCTGAAGCCGGTATTTTTTCTTCGTCCGTGTCAGTCGTAAAAATCACTTTTCCGTCTTTTTCTAACTGGAAAAAACCAGGGTTTGAAGTCACAACAAAAAAACCAATCTGTGTTTTGATTCCGATACAAACGTCATCCCACAAAGTTGTATATTGGCCGTTTGTTTCGATTATGACCGGTTTTCCTTCGGGTAATTGTTCGCCGATTCGAATTTGCATGTTATCTCCCCGGAACAATAATCAACGGTTTTTCAGCGGTCTTTATTCGCGGTTCTTTGTCTCTCACCTCCGGAACTATCGTTTCGTTCCAAAGGTTGCCGAAGTGTTTCAAAATGGTTTCTGACACGTGGGGCCGGTCGCTCTTAACGGCATATTGAAAACTACCGTCCGAGGGATTGACCGCCACCACAAACATGAACGGGCTTTGCATCGCTTCTTTGAGCGTGATAATGTTCGCCCCCAATGCCACCCCGAAGGGGTCTTTCCCCATTTCCGCTTCGAGCTGCTCGGGTGTCATTTCGTCCAAGTTCCTACCCTTAATATCTTCCATGCGTTCACGCTTCCTTTCCCCGGTTTTCGGGTTGTTCAAGAAAAAATTTGATCGCTGTTTCTACTACCTCATCGATCGAAAATTCGTCGTTCGGTGCTTTCTGCAGAAAGCAAAAAATCCGCTCTAAAAGGTCGCCCGATAGGGCAACCGTTATCGAAACGACCTTGATCGGCATTCGCCGCCCCCTCGATTCGCCCGACGAGCTGCTCGCCGAAAGTTTTCTTTGTCCGCCTTTTCCGCCGCCCGAACCGATCGCCCTACCATCTCGACCGCGGGAATCCGCTCCACCTGGTGGACCGGGATCCCGAATTCATGTCCCTCATCGATGAGGGCAAAAATCAAATCAGTCAGGCTTTGCATTGTCGCCCCCTTGCGCGGCTCGGTAATCGTTCCCCGCCTTTTTAACCATCTCCCCGAAAAGCTCGATGAACGGTTCAAGCGGGATCGAAGTCCGGAGAACAAACAAAAGCCCCTCGCAATCGTTCTTTGAGAGCTGAACCGAACCCTTTTCGATCCCTTCTTCTAGGATTGGGACAATCCGGCCCGACATTAATTCGGCAAAAGACGTGCTCATGGTCTCCCCTTTCTGCGCCGTTTCGGCACTGTGTTGATTTCCGCGGCGAAGTCTTCGACGAATCCCGCGGCGATATCGGCAACCCCTTCGACGATACGATCAAGGGGCCGTTTCTGCGGTTTCGGTGCCTTCTGTATCGGCCGATTGGCTATCAAGACGGCTTGCAGTAGTTCCCGGCAATCTTCGGGCGTCAAAGTGGCGTTTAAGCCGCTCTGAACGGATGCGGCGAGCGTATTGCAGATCGCTTTCATCTTCGGATTCATCATAACGGCATCTTGTTTGCGGTATCTCCGCCGCCGTTCGGCCATAAGGCCTTTGACAAGCACGAAAGCAAAGCGCTTGCCGCCGGACCGGTTTTCCCGTCTTTCGTCGCTGCCACCATTGAAAGACAGTTGTCTTTGTCGATGGTAATCAAAACCCCGATATCGATATCAGGGATGTCTTCGACAATCGCCCGGATGACTTCGTTTAGACAACTCATTGCGCCGTTCCTTTCTGCGGGTTCCGTCCGCTGCGATCTGCGCCGCAAGGCTCAAGCATGTTCCAACGGCGAAATGGTCACATTCTGACAAAAAGATCGGACACGGAACGGCAAACGAGCAACGACCGATCGGGCTTGTTCCGGTGAATCCGCACCGATAGAGTTTTTCGCCCGGTTTGGGCAATTCGCAAAAGTTCGTCATGAGTAACCCCCGTTACTGTTCATATACTGATATATCGACAGTACGGCCGCAAGCATTATTCTAAAAAAAATGGCAAGCTCGAAAAGAGGCGGGCGGTATCGAGCTTGCCCCCCGGGGAGGGATAGGAAAGACCGCCGGCGCGCTTCGAGGGGGTTACTTCGGATTGCGCCGGCGGGTTCGGGACAAGTCCGAACGGGATCGATCTTATCGCTTCGCCTCCCGAGCCGCAAGAAAGGTTTCAAGCTCGGCTTGCAGCGTGGCACCATACGCCCGAAGATCCTCCAAAAGCTTGTCATGGTCGCCGCCCGATATTTGTATCAGTTGGTTGAAGACAAGCCCGGTATCGTATTGTTCGCCCTTTCTATGGTGGGCAAATGTTCGGGTCATGTAATAGAACATGGGGTTCATGAACGTTCCCGCCCACGTCTTGAAAGCGTAGTCCAAGATCTCTTTTGTCGCGTAAAAGGGATCCTCGGGTGTCTCTTCCTCTCCCTCCGGAGAGCCGGCGGAATCGCCGTCCGCGGGGGTGGCCGAAACTTTCACTTGTGCCGGTTTGACGGTGAGAGAAAGCGGTTTTTTTATCTTCTTGGAACTCATTTCATTTGTCCTTTCATGAGCCAATAGGCAAGCATCAACATCAATATACCGACCGCAAAGCCCGTTTTCGGGTCCTTCACAATCTTTTTCAAAGGACCTTCGAGCCAAGCGCCGATCGCTTCGACGTTCCACGGCTTCGGTTCTTTGAGCACCTTTTTCGGATGCGGGAGCGCATTCCATCCGGGATATGCCGATTCCATCGCCGCCCACGTGGGAACAGGCAATTTATCGGCTTTCTTCATCGTCGCGCCACTGCCGGCGGCGAAGAACAGATCGGCGAACGCTGCCACTTCGTTGATCGGTACCGTATCCGGCAACCGGTTCGAAAGGTACTTATAAGCTCGCTTCCAATAATGCGCCAAAACACCGATCCCGACCTGTATTTGCTTTCGTGCTCCCGAATCGCTTTCGCTTTGCATGTCCGCCATGGTGTAGTTGGTCCCATGGCGTTGGTTAAAATCCTGTAAAGTGGTGGGCATTACTTGCATCAATCCGGACGCTCCCGATTTCGGATTGACAAGGCCGGGGAAGCCGTTGCTTTCAACCCGTATCACGGCAAGAATCAGCTCGGGAGGAAGGGGAACCGATTGTAAGCCTAGTTCGGCTCTAACAACCGGTTCCCATCGTGCTACAGATGCAGGGATCACCATGTCGTTCTAACCACGGTTTGGGCGTCCGAATTCGTTTCAACCTGAACCGTCCCCGTGAATTTCGCCGCTACTCGATATGCCGTTTGATTTGCGCCGATAAGACAAACGAGACGCAAGACTTGACCGCCCGGAATAGGCAAATGGATATTTGCCGCGCTGCTTGAACCTGTCGGGAACCAAAGGCCGGCCGAAACGCTCAAATCATCGTAGGGCGTGCCCGGTAGGTAGTCGGGAATTGCCGAAAGGCCTTGAATATTGATCCACGGGTTGCCCACGGTTGAAACGTGAGAAAGGCGCAAGTACCATCGAACGTTTATCGACGCCGGGAACGGATTCCCCCAAAACGCCGATGCGCTGTGAACGGTTTCCCCTTGTGCGAGGAACTGATCGAATGATTTGATGATTCCAACCTCTCCGAACGGGACGGGGAACCGTGCAACCTCCGCCATCCAATCCAAAGCCGGGTTCGGTTGCGTCAAGAACGTTTCATTGGGCGATCGTGACTGGATATAACGCCGGGTTGTTGGAAGCTGCCAAGAGGCTTGTTGACCGAGCCAGGGAGAGCGCTCAAGCGTTTGTTGTCGCTGCTCTTGCACGGTCACCATAAGCGATCGATACAAGTTCGCCTTGCCCATCGATAGCTTTTGAAATTGGTTGAGTCTCGGATCAATCACGTTTTCACGTGTCGCCCGATTCATCAAATCGTTCGCTTGTGAATAGGCTGGATTTGCCACGGTGAACCCCTTTTTTTAGGCGAGCGTGCCCCAATCGGCCATTCCACCCACCACAAGCTTGACGTTAAAGACCGGTTCGGCCGGCTCGGGCGTCAAAATTCGGGTGTAGTGGTTCGTAATTCGAAAGGTGAGCGTCTTTGCCCCCGGATAAGGGATCGGCAAGGGTAATTCAATCATGAAACCGAATTGACCGCCGCCGAATGCGGCCGAAGCCGCGACCGGTGCCGATTGGTAGTTGCTCTGCTCATCTTTGAATTCGATCGAGTATTGCCCGTCTTGGTACAAACCGGACGTTTCGGGATCTCCCGTGTTGCCAATGATTTGGTGACCGAGAAAGGCAAAAATGAACGGCTGATTGTTGATCGAGACCGAACCCGTTTCGGACATTCCCGCCGCCAAGGGAACGGGGATTGTCACGGGGTAGTACATCGGCCGCCACGGTCCGGGATCGGCATCGAATCGGGACAAAAGGGGATTCACTCCGGTTCTTTGTAGTGTCTGGTTCATGGTGTCCCCTTATTGCGCCTGAATTGCTCCCGGTGCGTGGTATTGGCCGCGCTGCTGTACTTCTCGATATCCGAAAAGGGAAACTTGAATTCCCCACCTCGTCGGTACCGAAAAATAATCGCCTTGCGCCGGCGGTTGCGTTGCCTGTTCGGCCGTCGGCAAGACCCAATCCAAAGGACCGTTGAGCGACTTCATGATATCGCGGGCATATCCCGAAATATACAAGTTCGCCTCAATAGACGTATTCCGGGCGATCGAAATCGGCTCCGGAAACGGGAAACGGTTGTCAATGATGGGATCGCCGATCGTGCCGGTCACTACCTTCCACGGGGTTTGATTCGGGAACGGTGCGACGGTATCGGTTGCCGGTTGTGCGCCGCCGCCGCCGCGCGGTCCATATCCCGCCGGGGTTGCAAGACACGTGTTTTCAACGATCACATCTTGCTGAACGCGAAAATCAATGCCGCAATGCTTCGGCAGGTCAAACAACCACCAAGCCGGCAAGCTTTCTGCCATACCGTCGGGAGAGACAACGATCGAATTGATTCCGTCAGGCATGACGGGAGCGAAGAAACGGACACCGAACGAAAACGCCTTGAAGACGAAATCGACGTTGTCCGCGCTGTCTTGGTTGCAATATGCAAGGTGGGAATTCCCTGCCGTTCGGCTTTTGAAAAACGTGTGTTTTTCATCGGCCGCGAAATCCCGAAAAGTCGTATACCATCCGGTCAACGTCTTTTCCTTACCGTAGAAGGTTTTGCAAATGTTGACAGTATCATAGATGGGATACGCTTCGGTGACGTTCATATAAGGTGCGTTCATGTCTCCTGCCTTTCTCCGGTTGCCCGGTTATGCGTGGTATTCGCCGCGCTGCTGCACCTGTCGCCGACCGGTGATTAATACTTGAATCATGAACATCGTGGGCTTGAAAACCCTCGCCGTGCTCGGCGGGTCTCCGGGCACGTAGTCGATGAACTCATTGTTTCCCGGCCCCCAAATCTTTGAGAGCACATCCCGAGCCCACTCAACAAACCGAAGTTGTACCCCGATCGTCGCGCGGCGGGGGATATCGATTCCCGAGGGAAATACCCAACGGTATTTCAGATCGGCGCGGCCCATGCCGCCGGCGTTCACTGAACCGCTGTTTCCGCCCACCGTCGACGTGTCGCCCTGCCCCGTCGCATACCCTACCGGACCGTAACAGGCGGGCACCAAGGCGCAATTGGTCTTGAGTCGCTCGTCTTGGTTCGTCCTGAACGTGACCGAGGTATGTTGAGGAAGTTCGTTTTCCCAGAATGCCGAGATCCCATCGACGCGGCCGCGATAGGTGCCCGTTGTGAGGGTGCCGAGCTGCGCGGAGAGCGCCGGCCCGAAGAACCCCACGGACAGGGATTCACACACAAGCGCATAGGGAATTTGATCTCTCGATTCCTGGTTGTTGTAGGCAAGGCCGATGCTTTTGTTTCTCGTGTTAAAAAAGGTCAAGTCATCGGCCGCCGCGATATCAGAAAACAGCGGATACCAACCCGGGATCGGATGCGCCATGGTGTTGACCCATGGGGACACCGCGATCGTGTCGTAAAGGAACCACTGTTCTTTAACGTTCATAAATTTCATGTAAAGACTCCTTTCCTTTTGTGGTTCCTTACCGCCTCAAGAACGTGTTGCGGTACATGTCGTCCATATCCGCCCCGAACCCGAGGGGGCCGGGAGCGGTGAGCGCATCGCCGAACCCGAGGGGGCCGGGAGCGGTGAGCGCATCGCCCATATACGTATCATACCCGGGAATGGATTCCCCGAGCATGGCGGGATCATAGCCGGGTTCCATGCGGTAATCATCCGCACCGTTGAGAGGATACCACTGGTAATCCTCGCCCAAAATGAACGGCTCGCCGGCGCTGTTCGATTCGATTACGCCGGGTTCCCGGCCGGCATCCGCTCCGAATTGGTTCGTTAACCATTCGCGGCCGGGAACAACCTCGTTTTGGAACAGCTTGTACAGCATGAGCGCCATGCCGCCTTCAAGCACCCTTTGACCGGTTCCCCTCTTGATCATGTTGGCCAAGAAACCGGCCGCGGCCGCGCCCGCTGCCCCTTTGAGGTAGCTTGCATAGTTCCAGGTTGCGGGATCGGTTTCGCTCGCCGCTTCCCCGAAACGTTTTGCCGCCCACTTGGCGGCGAGCATGCCGAGGGTGTTCAGCGGTACCGACTTCAAGGCCTGCTTGAAGTTGAGCCCACCGAGAGCACCGCCGGCACGTCTTGCCACCGCTCGCCGAGCTCGGCGAGCTCGGGACGGATTCCGCCGGGGAGCTCGGCGCGCCGCTGTCGTCGTTCTTCTTTTGCGTCTTTTCGCCATTGTAACGGCTCCTTTCGTGATTCGGGCAGTTGTTCTTCCTGCCGGTTTGCGCCTGCGGGCTTTCCGCCGTGGTTTTGCCGTGAACCTTCCGGCCGCGTTACGCTTGCGCGTTGTCGTCTTGCGTTTTGCCCGGCGTGTTTTTCGCCGCGCGTTCAAAAGTAGTATTTCGCCGCTCATCCCGTGATTCCCTCCTTTTTGACTTTGATTCGTCCGCCCCTGAGGGCAACAACGGTCGGACGGTTTACGTTATCGACCGAAACGATCGGATAATGGGTGAACGCATGGATATAATGCGAGCTGTGCCCGGGTTTGCTGAATTTGTCGGACTTGTAGACGATATTCATTGCGCGGCCGATCTTAACGAGAGACTTCGGCCGGATTTGCACCATGGTTCCCACTTCGTCATGTTCAAACCCGGTGAAATCCTCATACAGCTTTTCGCCCTTCTCGTCCGTCGTTCGAACATCTTTTCCATTCTTCTTGGATAAAATCCAAAGCTCGGTTCCCGAACGATTGGCGGCGAGCGAGTAGCGGCCGGAAAATGGAAACTTGAGTTGATCGCCGCCTTCGATATCGATCGAAACCGGCGTTGCCAGGTCAACCAATAGAGCGGGCAACCATGGGGATTTGTGCTTTGTCGGATTCTTTTTCGGTCCGTCTTTCGGTACCGCAATAATTGCCTTGATACCGCTTGCACCACCGAGGGGAATTGTTCGAAAGGTCGTTTTATCGAATCGGTTCACTGGTAATTGTCTGAACCGGTGATAATCGGCGGTTGTATCCGCCTTCGAAACCTTCTTTTTGTGGTCCTTAAGCCACTGTTTCGCCTTTTCCACCGTCCATTTTTTACGGTCGAAAATGATCGATTGCGTTTCGGTTGACCTTTTAAAGTTCCCTACCATCTCAAGTTCCCAGTCGCTTCACCATGGAAAGCTGTGCATCGGTCTCCATCAATCCCACGGCCGGCAATGCGGCCGGGATCGCGGGGGTTACCGTGTTGAAGTTGATAATGTTTGTTGCACCTACCAAAAGCGCCCCGTCATCCTGTAATTCGACTCGACCGATACCGCCGAACCAAAAGGCGTATCCTGTGATCGTCGAATACGTGGGATCGGCTCCGCTTTCCCAAATCGTGATATCGGAATTGTTCCGAATCGTGACAATGTTGTCAGAATTGAACGCGATCAAACCGCGGATTGAAAGCTTGCATGAATTCGCTTCAAGCGCTCCCCCGCTGCCGTCTCCGGGCGTGGTTCCCTGCAATAGAACCTTGTAGCATTGCGCAAAAGACGAATAGGCATTTATCCATTCGGCGGACACGTTCCGCAATTCCGCGTTTTTCCGCCAATCGATGCGGCCCCTTGTGCTCGTCCACTGAATTTTTCCACCTTCCGCGATTACCGGATAGTCTTTTCCGATATCGGAAATGGTCATTCCGGCCGGGTTCGGGGTTGTTCCTGTATCGATAATATTTAGAACTCCCGAACCCGAATCGCTTTCAACTATAGAATCGTGCGGGTTTTGAGTGTTCAGATCGGAACGAATCACACATGTTCCCGCATCCGGGGGGATGACCTGAACAAAGGTCATCGACTGCGCGCAAGTGTTGTTTATCAGCAACGATTGAACCTTCGTGTTTCCGCTGTTTGTGATCTCAAGTTGCAGGTTCACAAAGTTGAGGCGCGCGCCGTCGTTTATGTTGCTCGCGTAGGAATCGCCGTTTCGACATGAGCAAACGAGATTTCGAACACTCAATTTCACAGTGGGCCGAACAATGTTCATTGTGTCCGCCGCTCCAAGGCCCGACAAGGCCCCTTCCAACACTGCGAGGGTATCCGCCGCCGCTAGACTGTGGATCGCCTGTACGTTCCCGCTTTCCGCTCCACTGGTGGCCATAACGAAGTTATTGGACGGGTCCGCCCCGATCGGTCCGGTCATCTGGATAAACCGGCCGACATTTGCGCCGATCGCGCCGGTTGTCGCAATTGTGAACGGTCCGGCAACTACCGTCGGCGCGCCCACACCGACGAAAGAAAGAGATCCTTCGGGACCGAATTCGAAATCAAGAACCACATCGGAAACAATCGAGGCCGACGATACAAGCAAGATTTTGTAACTGTGGTTTATCTTTCTCGGAAGATAATCGAGGAACCACAAAGAGGCCCACGGCTTGGCCGCCGTTCCCGCGCCGGTTGTGTCCGAACCTGCCACCGGGTCAACATAGATCGTTTGCGCGGACACGGACGCGGGCAAACCGCCCGTCATGCCGAGCAACGAAAACAGGTTTAAAATTTCGGGATCGTGGGCTTTGTTGAGCGCACCGAGCAAGGTTGAAAGCGTGAATTCACCCGTTGAAAGCCATTGATTGTAATCGATGACCAAGTTTCGTTTGAAGTACTTCGACATTCGGCGCTGTAAAAGAAAACGCTGCGCCGTCAATATCGCCGCTCGACCGGTTTCCGTATTCAACAAATCAGACATTGCCTATTCCTTTCATCGTTCGGATCTCGATTTCGGCATATACAGCCACAAGAGCACGGGGATAGCGAGCGCAAGGCCCCAACCCAAACCCGTTTTTGCGCCACTTCCGACCGACGATATCGCGTTTTTCACGCTGTCAATAAGGGTTTCGCGTTTGAAATAGCCGCCCGCTTGCTTGTCCGCTTGCCAGTCGGCACACATTTGTGAATTCGGATCGGCACAAAGAGCCATATCCGATCGTTTCATGATTCCGTTGTACTGTGCGGTAACTTCCGAAACTTCGGTTTCGAGAGTCGCCCACCGATAGATAATACCGACGACTACCACCGCGCCAAGAACCGCCGGCAGAATCCAACCGAGGCTTGCTTGTTCGGGCTCGATAATGTCGAGATCGTTCCCACCTTCCGAGAGTCTCACCCCGAGATCGAGGCGGTTCACCCCGTTCATCGCATCTTTCAACTTTTCGGATTCGGCAAGGGCGGCGAGCATTCTTTGCTCAAGATCCGGCAAAGCCGGTTCATTGATCGTCGTTTGGTGAGCAATTGCGAATTTGTGGGTTTGCAAAATCGAGTGATATTGCAATTTCATCATGTAGACACGAAGGTTCACCCGTTTTGCTATCTTCTCCGCTTTCGCCCACAAAGCCAATTCTTGCGCCGTGGGCGGTCTTTCGGCCTGAGAATAGGGAATCTTCGGTTTTGTCTCTTGTCCCAACATTATGCAATTCTCTGGAAAATAATCGAAGCCGTTCCACGTAAAAAACCGTTGATCGTGTCCGGCGAGCCGCTTTCGTTCACAAACTCAAAACCGAATAAGGTTGCATCGGCCGGTGTAATCGCCGGCGCAAACCCGAGTTGAGCGAAATAAATCAAGCTCGCCGCCGGTGTCAGTGTGTTGTTTATGCCGATTAGAGAAGCTCCGGCGATACAGGGCAAACGAACGGTTGCGATAAACGTTCGGCTCGACGTGTTCACCTGGTACAAATCTAAACGCATTGTAGGCGCGGCCCCCTTGGTGGCCGTCGACACCGTCGCCGCCGAACAAACAACCTTGATATCGTACAGTGTCCAAGTCCCGTGAGGCATCAACCACGGGGCTGTCATTCCGTTTTGATATGTGTCGTAAGGTGTTGTTGTCGGCAATCCGCCCGGGTTGTTCTGGTTTACCGTCGCGCGTGAGAACAAACCGATCGTTGAATTGACAGAAGCCAGGCATTCGGCTTGCCAGTTCAAAAACTCGGGACCGGGAGGACCTTCGGGACCTTCCGGACCTTCGGGACCTTCCGGACCTTCGGGGCCGGCAGGGCCGGCAGGGCCGGCAGGGCCCACGGCACCGTCCGCACCGTCCGCACCTGCGGGACCAACGGGACCTTCGGGACCTTCGGGGCCGGCAGGGCCGGCAGGGC
>Ga0172381_10002897_pt1 | contig 18541 bp, 7 predicted proteins | sample Leawel6488metaG_FD_119754 | JGI IMG/M metagenome (GOLD analysis project Ga0172381, IMG submission 119754) | Leachate microbial communities from a municipal landfill in Southern Ontario, Canada - Leachate well 64-88 metaG | ecosystem: Engineered > Solid waste > Landfill > Unclassified | place...
CAAAGAAGTGAAGCAAGGGGTGGGTGTCCTCATATCAGAAAAGCCCCTTTATGAAGAGGGTGACAACATTCTGATACCGGCTTTTCCCTTGCTAAACACACCGGTACCAGCGGTTATTATAGGGTACACCCTGGAAGAGAATTCACCTCCGACCCGATTCTCCATATCCCAAAATCAGGAGGGATTAATCTTAACCAAAAGGGAGGAGGGTGTTGCGGATGTAACATATGGCCCTTACACCCTAGTAGGTAGAAGTTTAGAAGAAGTCCTAGAGGATATAGAGACAGGGGTACCAGGGGTGGTCTTTGAATATCTCCAAGGGGCTGATATAGGAGACATCTCAGCGGAGAGTATCTTTCCTATAGAACAAGGTTTTAACCCTAAACAGTTGCCCTATACCCTGAGGGTCCTACCTACCATAATAAGGCAGCAGGACAGTACCCGAGAATTTTTGAAGAACGAAACCGATTATGTCTTAGCTGAGGGTGGCGTAATAGTGCTCAACGAAGGGCATGAAGAAGGTGCCCGCTACTTCTTGTCCTATGCGTGCCCCCGCCAGGTAACCGGTGCTATAGAGGTAAAAGGAAAACGGTTTGTAGGCATATCACAAGGCACACAGCTCAGAGTCACGACCGATTACCTAGCACGAGACCAGTTCATCATAGAGACAAAAGAAGAGTGGGACTACTTAGGCGCATGGGTGCTTCCTTATCTGGAAAAGAAAAAAGAAGCACTAAGGGGACCCCAGACACAGGGGAGTGCCGGGATGTCCGCAGACAGTAGTACTGGTTTATTGAAAGGGGTGCAGGAGGATAATTTTTCTTTGGTACGAGACTTATATCTTACTGCCACTTTACTGTGGAAAATCGCTGAGTATTATAGAACGAGGATGCAATCCTTTTCCAAAGAGTTTGAAGCACTGAAGGGTTTTGTTATTGGCAACACCCGAGGGGGTGATATATATACATGGTACGATGTAAATCATCAAAGCACTTTTGGGGTGTCTAAATTTTTTCCATTGAACTATGCTAAGGACGCCCCGTTAGGGGATGGGCGGTTTGCGGAGAGTTACACGCCTTTTGATACCTGTGCTGTGTACAATGAGGGTGGGTCCGGCAGGGTGTACAGCCTGTATGCTAATTTTGATAAGGACACTAAGGGTGTTTCTGTAGGGGATAAGATAAAAATACAGGGCGTGACAGAGCTATTTGAAATAGAGGAAATATTATCTTCAACAACGGTTAGGGTTAGCACAGAGATACCAGGGGCGGGAAGTACCCCGCCTCCCGACTTAGACATCTTTGAGGGTATCCCGTACGAAGTGATCCGACAAGACCCCTGGAATATAGGCTTTGCAGACGACAAAGGAAATATAGGAGCTATGCTCATAAGCTCTTTGGGCCAGAGAGTGCTCATACAGAGCACAGACCCTGCTACAAAATTTTATATCCAACAATCTACAGATGACGGAGGCACATGGGAAGTACACGAGGTCTCTTTTGAAAACGAGGTAATGGGTATAGTACCGCCCCTGTTAAGTAGATATTGGTCGTTAGAGGAAATAGCCAGTAAATTGAATGAGGAGATGGCCCCGCACTTTATCGTAACCGTAGAAGAGGTGTATAAGTGGGATGGTTTAGCTTCAGAAGTAAATAAGGCGGTGTCGGTGCTATGGCCCCTAGAGGTTCCAGACACAGGGACTACACCAGGGTATAGAAGGACACTTGTATTGAGGTCCCGGAATCCCTTAGCGTGGGTGCGGGTACCAAGCTGGGAGGCCCTAGACCTAGGCTTTGTCAAAGGTGTTATATACAAAGGTTCTCAGAACAGTTACTCATGCATCTCTTTGTATGACATGGAGCGGTCTAAAAGATTGAGTGTTAAGGACACCATCGAAGGTCTATTAGCCATATCGAATAAAATACAAAGGGGTACTCAAGCGAACAAGGACGTTCTTACGACGAAGGTAGAAGAAGCGCAAGCTCTTGCGAACAGGTTATACATTAAACTGGGAGAGGCGAAGGAGGGTGCTGAAGAACTTTCAGAGGAAACGGACGCTTCATCGGCTATAGGTATTACTCACGCCCAGGCTGTATTAGCCGAGGATGAATATACTACCAGGCTAGAGGGGACAGAAACAGTTACCGAGGGAGACGAAGATACACTAGAGGATCTGGAGGCGGACGAGGGGAAATACATCTGTGCTTTTGAAGAAGGGGTTCTCGCTAGGGACGATGTACAGGACGTGATAAGTCAGGCTTACGATGCAACGGGGCAGGCGGTGGTTCTATTCGATGCGCTAAATCAAAAGACAGAGGGATACGACCCTAGGGTACTCTTTGGGGATAAAACAAAGGACCCCTCGGTACCGTTAGGAGCGGGCGGGAGTAACCTAGTGGTTTTCCCTGGGTATTTAAACAACGGCAACATCATAGGGTCTTATGTACCGCACCCTTATGGTGTGTGGGATAACACCTTGGTAGGAGAAGGGTACTCCTCGTCTACTACGGAGGGTTTTCGTATGGAGGATGCACTTACAGTGGTTGTGACAGCCCCTGGGTATAGTCTTTCCTCAAATATCTTCAGTATGACTATAACGGGGCCGTCTACATCTCAAACGTACTCATACGGGCTGTACAGCACACTAGGGAACCTTATAGCAGCGCTAAACAGCTTTAATAGTGCTGTGCAGTTTAGTACTACCTTCCCACTGGATACCCCCTACGGGGCTTTGTTAACTGTTAATAAAAACTTGACAGTTGGGTCCCCCTATATTGTACCTTTTGGTGTAAAGGGGGATATGGTATACTATGTGATTTCTGATTATGAGTTAATGCAAGAGAGGGATAGACAACAGAGCAGGGCCAATGTATTGGGTGCGGAAAAAGGTTGGTTAGTGACAAGGGAAGGACAGCTTAGGACTCAGTTTGGGGAGGGTGGAGAAAGGTTGTCTTACAATAGAAAGGTGTGGATGAACCGCCTTTTGCACAAGACTTTAGGAGTACTGTCTTCTATTGTGCCATTAAAAAAGATGATTAGGGAGGCGACCGGTGATGAGTAACAATTTAAAAGGAATTCAAGGTGTAGCTCTAGGTGCTCAAGGCGTGAAAGGGATCCAAGGTGTTACTCCAGGTGCTCAAGGCGTGCAAGGGGATGTAGGGGCTGTGGGAGCAACAGGTGTCCGAGGCGAAACGGGTGCTGAAGGCGTGGAAGGCGAATGTGGGGCTCGGTGGTTCCGGGCCACAGAAGCACCACCATCACCTGTAATAAACCTTATTCAGCATCTTATTGCATTGGTCTCGAAGATCAGTGAAGAAAAAAAAGAGAACATACGGCACCTACGAAGGGGGGCACATGCAGGGTAACTTTGAATACGATAAGAATGCCCCATCAGCCGTCGTGGTGCCCATAGGCTCATTGGAAGGAAAAGAAAGGGCCGAAGCCCGCAGTGTTCCAACACCCTCTGGGGGGCAAGGTGCTGGCACAGAGGACAGGTGGAGGGGGTATTCAGGAGGAGTATCGTTAGGGATGCCCCTAGACCCGGACTCTGCAGCAGGGTCTATAGTAGGAAAGACTTTAACAGGGTTGTCCAATATCATAAGTACTGTGGAACTGTCCCTAGAGATAGTCAAAACCATAGGAACAATCATTAACGCTTTCCAGTCAGATGTAAACAGTTTATTCACAGCCCTGAATGTAGCGATAAAAGCTATTTTAAAGTCACTCGAGGAAATCGCCGTGAGCTTATCCTCGACAGGTGTGTACGGCCTTTTGGTGACCCCGAGTATTTCTCCATTTTCACCAGATTCTCCATCAGGGGGTTTTCCGGAGTTTAAGGCCAAAGTCGATCACGCCTTAACAAATAAATCGGACCCTAATCGTCCTGTTTTTTATGAGGGGGACTACATAGGGGGCGTTGTAATAGCTTTAGTAGGGGCCAGCAACATTGGGGACTTATTAAAAGACTTGCAGGTCTTAGCTAAATTTTTTAAAAATGAATCTCAAAAGTTGTCCCCTGTAGCGAATTTGACAGCAACGCCAGGTTTATTTTATAAATCGGAAATGCCCAGTTTTGGGGGGTCTGTAGGGGGTTTTCTAACTTCCTCTATTTTTGGGGTAAAAGAACCTGCTATAAAAATAACTTGGTCGTCTCCTAAGGGGATCCCCATAGAGGGGTACCGCGTATACCGGAGTAAGACTTTAGAGGGGGAATACCCTGAAGAGGACAAAAAAGTATCTGCGGATAGTTGGGTAAATGCAAATAAGCCTTTAAGGGTGTATAGAGACTTTGCGTTCAACAATGGTAACCCCATATTAATAAAAGGGTCTAAGGAGAACATGTCCTATACTGACTTTGAGGTAATCAACGGGGAAATGTACTTTTATAAGGTAGCGCCTCTGCTGAAGGATAAAAACGGGGAGTATGTAGAGGATGAGACTATAGGGGGTTTTACATCAGCTCGGGCGACTTCTTGTGTACCCGAGAGTTATGCTGAAAGTAGCTACGAAACTCCCGATGGGTTATTACAAGGTGTGGCCACGGGAGACCCGCCCTATTGGAGTAACATCTCATTAAGGGGGTTAATAGGGGAAAGCCTAGACGCTATACTGAATGGGCTGAGTGATATATCTTTACGCTTTGAGGCCGTGGCCGTCTCAAACTCACAACACTACAGCACCTTTCTGGATGCTCTAGAAAGGTGGGTAAAAAAGATAGCGGAATTTCTTGAGAAACTAAAAGCTATTTTAGACTCGTTAAGAGCTTTGCAGTTGAGTGGTTCAGCCATGGTGCTAACGATACCCGTGGAAAGGGGAGGAGTAGAGGGGTTTAGGAGAAGATTTAATGCAGCAAGATTGCCTAGTGCGGTTTCCTTGGGTGGGGGAGCTGCAGCAAGTGGGGCATTCGATGAGGAGGCCCCTAACCCTTTTCAAGGAAACCTGTGCTCGGTGTGTGCCGGAGCGGTACTACTTACAGGAGCAATCACTTTGGAATCCTTAGACAGATTAGGGGGTGCCTCTAAAGACGAGGTTTCCAAAATAAAAAGGGCAGGACAATTTGAGCGGGCGAAAAAAGCTTATGATGTGGCCCGGAGAAAAGAGTTAGATAATGGTCTTATAGGGGATACATTAGAAACTTCCACAAAGTACGCCCAAAAAACTTTGGAGTTCTTAACAAGTCTCGTTTCCGGAGGATCCTAATGCTCTATGGTAAGCTAACAGACACCTATCAGGCTCAAAGGTATGAGTGGCTCCTACGTATGGCCCGTACGTCTTATAGTGAAAGAATGCGGGCGGTGGAAACGCTAGAGGGAGATATACAGACACAACTAGATCTAATAGCCAAACTAAAAAAGGTGGAGGACAGATATTTGACTAAGCTCGGTTTCTTGGGGCCAAAGTCAGATGCCTTTCGTACCCTGCCAGGATTTTCGGCTGCAAACAGATTAGCGGCGCCGGCAAAGCTGGGTACTTTGGACTACACGGAAAACACTAAGACGGGTAAGCAGTCCTTGGTGGCAGTGGGGGATCAAGATGTTAACATAGGGTATGGTGAGTTACTAAAGCAGCTTAAAAATGAGGATTCTTTTCTTAGAAGAATAAACTACAAGATACTGTGTTCCAGGTTGAAAGCGAATCAAATGTTGGAACAGCTACGGAAGTTAAAAGAGGAAAGAACCGCAGTACGCAAAGACAATGAGACAACAGAGACGGGGAGATAGTAGTGGCTAAGATAGATCCATTAGAAAGACTGGATATATTGAGTAAGGAGGCTTTCAAGGTATTGGAAGCCCTTAGTGATGTCTCCGAAATGTTGGCTCAGTATAACCTGACAGGTTTATCCAAATGGGATTGGACTAAAGTGCTAGGGGTAAAGTTAGAGTGGGGAGATAGGGATCAAGATTTACCCGCGGGGGAATTACCTATAGGGCAGGCGGTATATACCATAAAAGCTAAAATAAAGAAGATAAGGGACCGATACCTCAATACCTTTCCAGAAGAATTGGTATACCTTAGTCAAAATAAATTAGATAAGTTTGAGTGCCTACCTGCGATAGGTTTGCTGAACAATCCCGATGTAGTGGACAGTGTGCATAAAGCGCAGGAGGCTATGCTGAAGAGGTACCAGGAAATAATGAAGAAAGTTTGGCAGGTGAGTAATATGGGAACGGCTAGTTCTGCAAACAATAGAGCACAAGGGGCCTTGTATTCATTAGAGAATGCACGGATAATAGACTCCATATCGAAAGAAGAACAAATACTTAGAGATGCGGAGTTACAACAGCTTCAGGAGTTACAGAAGGAAAAGAAAGAAATGGCTAGATATGCCTATACGGTTATGACAGGAGACCGCTCAAGCACTCCCATAGGGTTAAACGCCGTAGTAATGGGGTTGACTCCGGCACCCGTAGATGCTGTGTCTAAAAAAGTTTCCGATTTCAATAACTGGCTACTAGCTAAGCAGGCGCCGTACTCGTCCAATTTCTGTAATAGGCGAAGAACCGCCCTCACCAATGACCAACTAACAAGGGCGCGCGTGCAAGGTGCAGAAGAGGCAGGGAAGTTGGAAAGGGCTGCAGCAGAGACAAAGGTATTTCAAAAAGGAAAGGGTCTTGAAGTGCTAGCCTCATACGAGTATAAGATGCTAGAGAACCGGTTCAAGAAGTCTATTAGGCAATATGACGATGAAGAGAAAAAGAGAAAAGTAGTGTTTTTAGAGAATAAGTTCGCATCTCTAAAAAGATCCTTGTCAGGGTGTGAAACATCAGAGGGTGTAAAAAGGTATCTCAAGGATATGGAAAAAGTGATAACAGACCTTAAGTCCTTGGCAGCAGAAGACCAGTCCTCGTAGGATAATCTCCTAATCCAAAACAGAAGAAAAAGATAAAAACTCCAGGAATGTCCCTTGGGTAGAACCTACATTTTATATGGCAACACGAGACATCAGAATACAAAACACATGTGACCACAGACTGCTAGGAGAGATCCTGGTTTTGGGGCCAGATGGAATAACTTTGTCTCCAGAATTACCCATATCCATAAAGGCTTCCGTCTCTCTGTACCGGTTTGGAGAGGAAGTTTCTCCCACTCGTTACACGCTAAGACAAGACAAGCAGCTCCTTTTTGAAAACAAATACCACAAGATATTATTGAACGAACCAGAGCTATATGACGGAGCCCTATACACCGTGGATTACTATACTTACATAAATTTTTGTCCTAAGTGTCTGGGTGTAGGTTTTGTGGACGACTTGGCAGAGGACGCCCCTGGAGTGGTTCGTACATTAAGCGGTACAGCTCTCTTGTCACAAAGTGTGGAAAAGGCCATTATCACGACTGTAGGCACTAACAAGTATTATTCCTGGGTGGGTAGCGGTATATCCACACTATTGGGGTCCAAGATTACGGACGTGTCGGTGCTTCTTAGAGAAATAGAATTTAGAGCCCAGAACGCTTTGGGCAACTTAAAAAGGGTACAGATAAAGCATCAGGAAGCAAACCCTGAAGTGAGTGGCGATGAGGTGCTCGATGCAATAGAAGTAGTGAGGGCCACACAGGATGGGAAAGACCCCTCGGTGATTAACTTGTATGTTCAGTACACCAGCCAAAGCGGGGCGAGTTTGGACTATGAGCAGATACTTGAACTTACACAATATAGGGCTAGATAATTATGGCGATCAGTGCTCCTCAAATTTTAATACCCACTAGTACCGACAACTTCCGTACTACCTCAAAGTCTCAAATAGTCTCGGGGACAATAGTATCCTCGGAGGCTAACGATGTCCGCTATAGATATGACATCATAGACGAGAGAACAGGAGAGATCCCTAATTATACGGGAGAGTACTTACAAGAAGCCATAACAGTGGTCAAGGATGGTGATTTACTCGACACAGGGGCACCATACCCGTGGTCGTTTAAGGCATCTGTACTAGGGGCGCCATGGACCCCAGGTAATACTTTATGTGTAGAGTTTATTGCGATGGACGCAGAGACAGGTGAGATAAGCCTACCTACTTACATAAAGATGACGTTAACTACCATAGCGGACAGGATACTATCAGCTCCAGTACCAACGGGTGTATTAGTACGCAGAAACAACCAATACTTAGAAGTAGCCTGCGCAGGGGTTTCTGTTGAGAACTATACGGGGGATCTGATAGGGTATAATTTCTATGTGTCTAACACTCCAGGCGGGGGTGCTGGTGGTTATAGTCTGATGAACTCTTCCTATGTAGAGTTCCCCACAGGGACGAGACAGATATCCGCCCCTATCCGGTCGGTGTCTTCAGAAGTGGACGGACTAGTGGTAGAGACGAAGGTGAGCGGGTTGCTAAAAGGAGAGGAGTTTACCTTTCGTTTAGACAAAAGCCTGCTTGATGAGTTGGTAGCCACAGGGTTACTAGCTAGTTCTACGTACGACAATCAATCCGTGTTCTACTTTACAGTTACATCCATTGTGTACGAGCCTACGTTGGGGTACCTAGTCGAGAGTCCCTATTCAACAGAGGTGAGTGGTAAATTTATAACTTTTGCGGCAACTCCCAGTAATGTGCCCGAGAGGTCAAGAGAACAGATAATTAGTTCTATGATCCAACGCATTCTAGGAGGCAAAAACAAAGACGCCAACTTAATCCCATCTTCAGTGTATCGGGATATTTTAGACCCTGTTAGTGAGGAGTTTGCTAGCTACTACGTCATACAAGACTTCTATGCACAGACAGCCTCCATTAAGACCCTAGCCCAATTCGATGATGAAAACGGGGACGGAGTGTCGGACCCTGTAGACACTTCCATTAAGAAATCTAGACTAAAGAGCGCTCTTAAGATGCCCGACTCTAATGCGGTACAGGCGCTTATAGATTCTTTTTTCGACAAGAAGGCTGCCAACCATGAGATAACCCGCTTAAAGGCCCAACCCTCTAGAGGCAGGGCGTTACTGTACGCATCCGATGTCCCTCCAGAGGGGTTAGTGATAAACGATGGGGCGGTGCTATCCACGGGTCCAGGGTTCGGGACTAATGGGTCCGCTATACGATTCATAGTATTAGGGACTAAAAAGATTTATGAGTCTAATAAACAGAATTACTTTAATCCAGTAGAACAGCGATACGAGATCGAAGTAGAGATAGTATCCTATGCTGCTGGGTCTTTAGGGAATGTGCCCGTGGGTGCCATAAACCAAATCGTATCAGGGGCGGATTCTCGCTACAGAGTGACGAATGTCAGTCCTACTTTTGGAGGGACGAACCGAGAGTCAAACCTTTCCTTAGCAAACAGAGCGCAGCTTGCAATTGCAGGGCTGGACACAGGTACTAAGACAGGCATACTGCTAAGAGCTTTAAGTGTTCCAGGGGTGCGTTCTGCTAGGGTAGTCCAGTCAGGGGATGAGGACATGCTGAGGGATAAGGACCCCGACACGGGGAGGCACCTAGGTGGCACAGTCGATGTGTATGTGGAAAGCTCCATATTGGGAGAAAGACAGGATATTATAGCCTTTAGTTATGACGGGCCGGCAGGGACTAATGCTGGCGAAAAATTCTTTGTAGAAGATGCAAATCTATTCAGGGTCCGGACGAATAACTCTCTTGTGACACCCTCTACTCCTATCTTTGAGGTAGTGAAAGTAGTTAATGTGACAAGGGGGGCGGCGTACGATACAGCAGGGGCTTTAGTGGGCACGGGCAGCGGGGATAGCATTCAGCTTGCTCAAAACTCTAAAAACTTGTCTATAGGCATGGCTACCTTAGATGTTATAGAAGTGGACTACCGGTTTAGGGGGTCTAATACTTATGTGCTGGAGAACCAGCCTGTGAATGCTATTGTCTCTGTAGTGGGGGATATAGATGGGGAGTTACCCACGGAAAGCTATAGCCTTGTCAAATTAGAGGACCCGTTGCTTTTAGGGAATTCCACTAAGGCTAGGGATGGCGTAGCCATAGAGTTTTATAATGGGTTTCCCTCGGAGTCCACAAGGCAAGTAACGGCGGAGGCCTATTTATTCTTAAGTACGCAGCCTATACGCATTGTCAAGAAAGGGGTAGACGTGGACTCTTTAGTGGTGTCTGCGGATAGTGAAGGTTTTTATGTGTACCAGAGAGACGTGGATTATACTGTAGGGAAGGGTGGGCTTCAGGGGTACACATATTTGTACTTACAGCCTTTCAGCAAAATCAGGGCAGGTTCACAGGTGTATCTGTCTTACAGTCACTCTCAAAATCTCACAGTGACCTACACAGTAAATGAGGCCTTACAGAGGGTACAAGAGGCTTTAGAAAGTGCCCGCAATAGTACAGCAGACATCGCGGTGAAGGGGTGTATCCAGAATTTCGTAGACATTGCTATACAGGTGATAAGAGAACGAGGATTTTCCGAGGATGTTGTTAAAAGTAAAATACAGACAATACTCGCTAACCACATAAGTTCATTAAAGGTGGGTGAGGGCATAAACCTAGATGACATGATAAAGATGGTAAAGGATGTGCCAGGAGTACGAACGGTACACTTACCGATCCCAAGGATGATGAAACAAAACGGTTCTTTGATCCAAATGGATTACTTAGGCTTTGCCGACTTTGTGGTTTACAACACCAATGCTAATCGTGGAGTGACCTCCTATGTGTCTTTGCGTCCTGTGCTAAATTATGGTACGGTAGATGGCGGGGGTGATGTTAATTTATTTAGGGCTGTGTATGAGAACGAGAGGGCCTTAGTAACAGCGGGGAGCCCTTTGGACGTTTCCACAGCACTTGGTCGGTCATATATCCTAGCAGATGGTAGAATAATCGTAAGCACAACGGATGGGACACCTCCTCAGACCAAGGAGTATTCTGCGACATATTATACCTTTTTAGAGCCTGGGGAAGACTATGCTGCGGATATAAAGGCAGGGGTTACTGAGAGTTTGGTGGTAGGTAGTAACAGCATTTTAGTAGATGCTTCAGCAGAAACAAATTGAATACGGGTATAAAAAATGACAAAGAATTTAGGACAAGACGTTTCCCATACTTTTAATAGTGAGAACTATAATTTTGACTCGGTGGTGTTTCAGGCTGGGCGACCCATACTGGATTCCGAGTTAAACTTGGGACAACAACTGCAGCAGGACTTGACCAAGAAGACAGCGTCTTTTCGAGGCTCTGGTTGGGTGTCTATGAAAAAACCTTATGCGGAGCCAGGCCTTGGTGAAGTGTTTTATACCCAAAACCCGAAAACGGCAGAACCCGAAATGGCGATGGTAAACGGATGGCCGGTGTATGTTGCGAACACCAACACAACGGAAGAGCACTCTAATAAGATAGACTTATCCGAGTTTCCTTTGGTCGCAGGATCAAGGGCGGATGGAGTATTTTTAGAGGTGTGGAGAGGTTTAGTAGATGACCAGATGGCAGGAGTCACCACACCCACCGATACGAGCATAGTAGGTACGCTACGAAGTGTGTGGGTGGTAGACGAAAACAAAGCGTGGGCGGTAGGGGAAAACGGTATCTTGTTGAAGACTACCAATGGTGGGGTGACCTGGCTAACCCAACCGGCACCGACATCCTACACTATTAGGGATATCCAGTTTCTTACACAAAAAACTGGACTTTTAGTAGGAGACGGGGGGTCCTTGTACAAAACGGATAACGAAGGGGTCTCTTGGGCTAAAATCGGGCTACCGGTGGCTGATGACTTGCATAGTATAGCTATCGTAGACCAGGGGTTGGTGGTCGTTGTAGGAAGTCGTGGTACTGTATTGCGCTCTCAGGATATGTTCAATTTTGAGCTTATCACAGGAACGGAGCAGGCTGCAGATGATTTACTGTCCGTACATTTTTATGACAGGTCCATAGGCTGGGCGTGTGGTAAAAACGGCTTGTACTTAAGAACCTTAGATGGTGGCAAGTCGTGGAAGAGGTATGCTATAAACATTCCAGATGAAGCCAATCCTACAAAAGAGAAGAAGGTCTCGACAAAATTAAATGGCGTCCGGTTCGTGAATCTAAGTGATGGCTGGGTGGTAGGAGATGGAGGCCTTATACTAAGGACAACAGATGGAGGTAGTCGGTGGGCCAATGTGTCTGAGACTATATATGACGAGGAAGCAGGGGTGTACACAAAAACAACCCAGAATCTTAATGACATCGAGGTAATTAAGTCGTACCCTCTCCGTATATCACTATCGTTGTACGATACTAACAATTTCTCGAGTGCGTCCTATACTATCAATCCGACGTCTCTTGACCTGTACTATAGAAAGGTTGGGACGGGGGAGATGGATATCCGTGTCCGGTTAAATTTGGCAGAGTATGAAAAAGATGTAGACCTAGTTAATGCCATAAATGCTTTAGAGGATGGAGGTTCTCGAATATTTCAGGCAAGCTTGGCCTATTCCGATACAGCATACTTGTCTCATGATGAGTCCGAGAGTATCTCTGCGGGTGAATCTGCAGAGATAAGATTCTCCATGGGGGATGTGGTATGGATAGTGGGAGATGGAGGCACCGTGCTAACATCCCAAAATGGTGGTGCCCGCTGGGCCAGAGCGGACGCTAAGGTGTCCTTTAATGTGCTAGGGGTTGCCTTTAGAGGAAGCTCCATAGGGTGGATAGTAGGCGCCCAGGGAGAGATATCTAAGTATGACAGTGCGTTACTACCCGACCCATGGGTCGCCCAAGACACGAATTTAGTGAAAGTGATACAAAGGAAAGTGTACGCCCACGGTAACTTATCCTCGCCCTCCTCTTTGAACTTAATAAATAATGCGGTACACCCAGATATTAAGGTAGAGACCTCCGCACGTACTCAAATACAGTACCGAATAAGAGTGGTGGAGGGGATAGATCCCACGGCAAACAGAGATGCGGGCCTTGGAGCCTCGTATGTATTCAGTAGGGGACCTAATACCTCTGTGCTGGGTGCAGGCAGTTATTCTTTCCAAAACATGGGAAGTGTGAACGGGGACTACGGATTATGGAGGGCTCCTTGTAGGAATACTGTGGACGGGTACTCTTATGCTATTCCGATGTTTATTGTGTCTCGCAGAAATCAGCAGCCATACAACCCCAATACTAACATAAACGGTTCTTCTGTTGAAGCCGTAAACGCAATAAGACCAGATGGCTTAGTGTATGAGGATATCATTCTTGACGATCTCCTGGATATCCGGAAAAACATCTCAAACTTTGTTGCTACTGAGGTATTAGGGAGAACCGTAGATGACCTGTTTAAAGGGAAACTAAGAACTTCCCTTGGGAAATCCTCTGCAAAAGGGGGCCAAGTGGGGTCTTTGCTGACATACTCAGAGGAATTGGAAGATTCTGTGATGGACACCATATTTGATGGGTCGTACAACACTGAGGCGGTTTTAGCGGACCCTGTGTATATAGGAGGGTCGCAAGAAGGCATAGCTGCCCCAGAAGAAGGGGAGGAGCCCTTAGTATCATTAACTTTCGAGGTTCTAGTAGAGGGGATGTACCATAATGATATTTCTTATTTTTCAGCAACATATGCGTCTGAAGACCCTCTCGTAGATGGGACGGAAATCCCTGGAGTGTTTAGTGGTCTAGGTACCTCTCAAGTAACATTCTCCTTTGGTGAAGAAGTGGCACAAGGGAGTGGGGTTTACTACGTAATTAAGGGAGCATATATAGACTACAGCAAGAAGGCCCTAGTAAACAACCCTACGCAACCCTTACAGGTGAAAAACTTTGTACTAGGATCGCCTAACAGCTCTGTAAATTACTTAGCTGTAGATACGGGGGTGACTAGCCAAATAGTCAGAAGATTGTCTTCCGGTGTACAAGGATTAACCGACTACGTAGAGGTCTCGGCAGAAACCTTTGGGGATACCCAGGAACACTGTGCTTCTAAGGTACGTGTGCACTTATACCAAGAAATTGCCTCAAACTCAACGGAAGTGATTATACCTCGAAACATAGAGGGGTACTTTGTGCTGGCTGTCCGAGAAATACGAAACGTTAAGGACGGTGGGATTTATAGGATGCTTAAAATAGATGGAACGGAGGAGAGCGAACTAAAAGTTTTCCTTGCTTCCACCTACACGGTAGTAGAGGGGTCTGTTATAGAGATCATTGCCGAGGTGACTACCGATACAGGGCTATCGGGGGTTGACGTAGGTAATACTACGCAGAATAACGGGGAATCTATTGAAGCTGTAAGGAATGGGAATGTGGCTGTATTTGATAGCGGGGTAAAGAGCGTGGAGGCTTTATATAAGAGCATGCTAACCACGGTGGACCTTGTGGACGGGGAATACCTAATACCAGGAACCTTATCCGTGGTAGGAATTTCTTCAATGCCCCGGTTAGAAGGCAGGGTTCCGTATGCTTGGAAGATAACTGATGGCGATACCCCTGGGGAAACTGTAGCGGTTTCAATAACTGTGGACAGTAATGGGTATATAACCGCGCTAACCCCTACAGAATCTGATGCGGATGCGGAGTTGTTGGTGTGCTTATTAGTAGAGGAAAATAGTAAAGTGGATGGAGGGAGTACGGGTGTGCGAATCTCGTATAAAACCCCCGCACCTCAAACTATCAACCCGCTACCTTCTTGGCTATCCGTGGAGGTAGTAGAGGGACCAAAGAATATGTTTATATCCTCGGTGGGTAATGGAGGGGGTTTTAGAAATACCTTCTATAAGAGCCCTCTAGCAGATATCCCCAACCCAGACAACAGTATTGTGAACCAGGCGTACTTCTATAATCTCTTTGGGTTAGACTTTAATAGCTTCTCGGAAGAGGAAGGCTTTGTGTCTTTACCGCTAAGAGTGACAAGACACCCTGGACAAGAGATACAACTGGCAAACCCTGGGCTAGACAACTTTGGTAGGTCTTTCTATCGCACATCTTCAGAAGCCCTGGTGTTTAAAGCTGAGGAAATGCTCATAGGTAACCCTAGAAAGCTAATGGTTCCTTTTTTGGTAAGGGTGTCATCCATATCGACCAACCCCGTCCTTACAGGGGAGGTGTTATTGGCAATGGCCACTACCGTTAAAAACGAAAGATTAGAGAATGACCTTAGAATAGGAACAGCCCCTGAAGGCTCCGTAATTTCTTTATATAAAGTTCCCGGCATGCCTTTAATCAAATAGAGGGGAGAAGACAGCAGTGGCGCAAGATAACGGCTATAAAAAGAAGTTAGCAGAACTGGGGGAACTTAGGTTCCCCACAGGTGCTGAGTTTGAAAAAGAAATACAAGGAAAGGTCCCCGAGGCGGTAAGACGTATGCTAGGAAACCTAGCAGACAACTACCCTGAGGTACCTACGACTAAGATAGCTCAGCTCTATTCAGCTTTCTGTACTGAGAGAGAAAAGGCCCTTAAATCTGCGCAGCTTATCGCAGACGACCAGTTCTACACAAAAACCCGCCCAGAATTCCTTTTTCAGATTTTAGGGGACCTACTCTTTGTTGATGAGAAGGCGGGAGGGGCGCAATACACCGACGAAACATACAGGGCTTTCTTATTGAAAGTGAAAAAAGCGTATTTTGGCGGGAGCACCTTATCGAATATAAATGGATCCCTGTCGGATATTTTAGGTGTGCCCGTAGTAGTAAAAGAGATGTACCTTGATGCCCGAAAAAAAGGGGTACGAGCTTCAATAAAAGATGTACATCGTCTAATAGCTGAGATCTTTATGAAAGAAGGGGGCACCGGTACATTGGCAAATGTAGGAACATATATACAAGATATGTACTACTTCATAGACTTGATTAAACCGGCCACAAGTATCTTTGAGACTCATCTCATTTGGGAAGAGTCATACGCTATAGGGGGTTGTCCAGGAGGCGTACTTACGGAGGATGCCAATGGGAACAGAGAAGGCTATGTATACACAGACCTCCCTAACAGAGTTTTTGCCTTATACCAAATAGGTATAGGGGACATAGACTCCCTTCAAGGGCTAGTGTCTGATGAGTGGGTAGAAGGGGTAATCCTTGATGTAGACACATACGCAGGGGTTATTACATTACAGGGCGGGACAGAACTTGTCATAAACCCGTTGACGCTCGTATACACATCAGATGTGGATGGGGTTTACAGAACGGAAATAGAGGAGCTAGCCCCTGGACAGCAGGTGCTTTTCTTGGGCCGCGAGGCGCAAGGGTCTTTTATTTTCCATGAAGGAGCTACCCCTCAGGAGATACAGGATAACTGGTACGCCCAGTTCAACCCACTTGTAATAGAGAGCCCCGTTTTTCAAGCTAACGTGGTAAAAGAACGTGACGAGCATGGGGATAGGGTAGCTATCAAGGCTTGTGGTCAAAACATAATGGCGCAGGACAAGAGGAATGTACTTCTCCCTATGTATGAGGATATGAGGGATAACTGCGATTACCCCACCCCTAAACTACGAAAATTAGAAATAGTAGTGCCAAGGCTGGAAGGGTACGAAGAGGGGGACGGGGTAGTGACTATCCCAGCAGGAGTGACTATAGGTAGCACGGAAGACCCTATTATTGTAGAAGGGGTGCCGATTGTAAACAAGGAAGGAGAAGTTGCAGTCAAGGAAGACATAGTCGTGTACTTAGACGGTCAGCTTGTTGAGGGAGCGGTACTAAGCGTAGAACCCTGGGAAGGGGTTATTCTCCTATCCTTTATACCTCCAGCCGGTTCACGAATAGAAATACAGTACTACACTCAGGGAGCATACCCCGTACAAGTGTCTCAAGAATATGTAGAGTACCTCCCTCCTTCAGAAGAGGGTCCCTTTTTGGATCTAAAGGCCAAGGTGTCCTCTATTAGTGGAGAGGGGCATGTTATCCGGTTTCAATGGCCGTTTCCGTTAGTGGACAAAACCTTGTATGGGAATGCCGCCTCGTATCAAATAGCAAAGTACCCTCTCTTAGGGAAAGAAGGTAACTTAGCGAGTGTAGAGGATATAAAAGTGTACTTGAACGGGGTGGAACTAACAGGCGCTATAGAATTTATAAGGCCTCTTCTAGGTCACGTACAGCTGACCTTTACTCCACCGCTAGGGATGCCTTTAGAAATTGTCTACTATTATCAAGACAAAAAAAGGACATACCCTTTTATAACAAACAGTGATCAGCACTTCACTAATACTGTTTACGGGAGCAGGTCACCTTTTACTCTAGAGACTAACCCGGACGTTCCCGAGGGCAAAGAATTTAACCCTAATGCAAACTTAGACCAATACAGGAAGCCTCTTGAAATAAGTTACCGGTTTAGAGCCTTCGACTCCACTCAGAGTTCTGTAGTGTCTTCGAAAGACACGGGGGTACTGAATGCCTTTGAGATACCGGGCAAGAAGGGTAGCTGGGCGGGCAGCATGAATAACCTGAACAGGTATAATGTCCACTTTAGTGGAGAGTACCTATATGACACCAACAAGTATATAGAGCTGAATGATGATTACCTTTTCAACAACTTAAAGGCCCTTTTAGTACTAAGGAAGGGGATTCCTCCTTTTTACAGGAGCTTTACCAGTACGGCCAGCTATGCTTTTAGGAATATGGTAGAAAACGGGGCAAGTGTAGATGAGGCATTTGGGTTTAATGTGCCTGCGGGGGTCACGGTAGAGAACCGCCCTAGTGGTTTGATTGAATATGTCTCTACCAATAAGTATATAGAAAAGGGTCGAGCAAAAATTTTCACGGGCTTAAAAGAAGCACTAACTTCAGAAGGGTACGACGTACAGCTATCCTCCCTCTGTGATGATAGGGGTTTTGAATTAGGGTTTAAAGTAGAAGAAGAGTACTACCCTAATAGGGAAGTTCGGCTAAATGACTATAAGGACTACATAGAAAGAATAGCAGGAGATGCCTTAGAAGGGTCCCTGAAAGCCATTCAAGGAAGCCCCCTACTTAAGGCGGGCGTAGGGGTGGACTGGCGGTATATTCAAAAGGGTTCTTTAATACAAATCGATGGGATAGAGTACACTATTAGTAATGTACGAGACAGGGAGTCCATAGTGATTAGTAGACCTTTTCTCTCCGAAAAGGGTGACTATGATTTTATCATCACACCTTTAAAAGTAGAGAAGATAGATGTTCTACTCAACGCGGTGGTGAGGAGGTGTGTAGTACCTATAGGAGGGCTATTCCCTACAGGATTTCCTCTGCAGCAGGACTATCTGGTCACGGCTTTTCCAGACCCAGACCCGGATCCCTACCCACGTAATAAAAACAACCCTAATCTCCCTATACCGGCCTCTCCGCTTCTTACTTCCGATATATCCGATGAAGGCGGGGAAGCTCAGTTTTTATTGGATGAGGACACCGCCGATAAAATGGTAAAGTTTAGAAACTGGGACCAAAGTTTGATAGTTATCAACCCCGGTATAATAGAGGAAGAGTTCCTGGACCCTATGGATGACACATCCGAGGGGTCGGTGTACCTATATTGGAGTATAGGGGATGCGGACTTCGTAGAGTACACCTTTCGGGGGTTAGTACTAATGACAAGAGAAGAGGTCGGGGAGGTTAGTGCTGCGGATTACCCGCATGCGGTAGTTGCTCTAAAAAATGATGAGGATACCCAGGGGCTTTCCGACACGACAATGACTCTAGTACG
>Ga0172381_10002898_pt1 | contig 18541 bp, 20 predicted proteins | sample Leawel6488metaG_FD_119754 | JGI IMG/M metagenome (GOLD analysis project Ga0172381, IMG submission 119754) | Leachate microbial communities from a municipal landfill in Southern Ontario, Canada - Leachate well 64-88 metaG | ecosystem: Engineered > Solid waste > Landfill > Unclassified | place...
AATGAAGATAGAAAAATTAGAAGAAGATTAAACACCAAAAGATGGAGAGAAAATAATCCAGAAAAAGCAAAAGAATACCAGAAATTATATGAGCAAAGAGATAAAACCAAGATTTATCGTAAAAAATATAGAGAGATAAATGGTAATGTTAATGCTAAAAAATGGAGAGATAATAATCAAAATAAAGCAAAAAATTCATATTATAGATATCAATATGGTATAACCTTAGAACAGTATAACCAGATGTTCGTTGATCAAAACGGAGTTTGCGCTATATGCGGAAATATGCAAAAAGATGGAAGGAGTTTATGCGTTGACCATAGTCATATGGACAATCATGTCAGAGGATTATTATGTTTAGATTGTAATTCTGGTATCGGACATTTAAAAGATGATATAAATCTTTTATTAAAGGGAATTGAATATTTAAATAAAACTAAGTTTATAAATAATTCAAACGAATGACCGAAGAACAATTTAAAAATAAGATAATTAGACAAAATGTAGAAGGTAAGGATTGTCTTACCTTTAGAGATGATTTACCAGACGGTAGAGAAGCGACGGTTTGCGAGGTTATTCACGATGAAGCCATGATTGAAACTTATAAAACAGAAATGTATTACGCCTATAAAAATAAATTAAATAATTTAAATAAATAATATGGCAGGAAAAACAATCTTAATATCGGTGGGAGCGGTTTTATTGATTATAGCTGGCGTTATTGGTTATCAGCTTAATCAATCAGATAGTCTTGGTTTAGCTTCAACTTCTTTTAAGAATTATGCCTCGGATATTGTAGGCACTAAAACCGGTACGACCACAACCGGAGTGCTTTGGCCGACTGCAACCACAACTCAAGAATATGTGGTTAAGACAGGCGGGTTGATTAAGCAGGCGACTTTTACTCTTAAGCCAACAGTTGCTCCGGCCGCTTATAGCAAAGACGTGCTATTAAACTTTTATGGTTCTAATGATGATTTTTGCAATACGGCTACTAGCTCAACTATTTATGATATTGTTACTACTGGACAAATTAATTGGTTTGATATAGGAACTAATCTTAATGAATTTGCTGGAAGCCAGACTATTGCTTCTGCAACTTCAACCATAACTGCTACTTTTGATGCTGATTACCGAGGTAAAGTGATTAATTTAACTAACCTTAATTATGAGTGTTTAAAGGTGGGAGTTACCGCTTCAGGCACAACCCTATGGTTACAAGGTAAATATAAATAAATAAGAGTCGGTGGGTAAAAATAAATGGAAATAAAATCAATTTTTGAGACTGTCAGAACCATGGAGCAAGACGATGCCAATGGACTTACTACTATCTCGCAGTATGTCCAGTTTGGCTTACGGGCAACGATTGAAAAGGTTAATGCTTATTTAAATTCTAAGCATATTTCAGGAGAGACTGATGCTAATGGCAAGAAGAAGCCTTTTTTCAATATTGTCTCGGCCGCTTCTAATATCTGGTATCGGGCAACTGATATAGACCGCAAGAATATTCAGATAAGAGCGACCAAAGAGTCTGATACAGTTAATGCTTTCTTGGCTACTTTGCTTTTGCAAAAGTATATGCGCAAGTCTGCTTTTGGCAAATTTCTTAACGAATGGGGCAGGGTATTAGCTCGTTATGGTTCAGCAGTAGTTAAGTTCGTGGAAAAGAAAGGCGAGTTAATTTGTAGTGTGGTTGACTGGAATACTATTATTTGCGACCCAGTTGACTTTGAAAATAACGTAGTAGTGGAAAAGCTATGGATGACACCTGCTCAACTTTTAAAAAACAAGAATTACGACCAAGACTTAGTCAAGAAGCTCTTAGATTCTAAAACTACTCGTAAGACTTCAGGGGGAATGAATAAGGATAATAAAAGTGAGTATATTCCAATTTACGAGGTTCATGGCGAATTACCATTATCATTACTGACTGACAAGGAGTCTGACGAAGAGACTTATGTTCAACAGATGCACGTTATTACTTTCTTAGAGAAAAAGGACAATGGTAAGGGATTTGATGATTATACTCTCTACTCTGGTCGGGAAGCTAAAAGCCCTTACATGATTACTCACTTGATTAAGGAAGATGGACGAGCTATCGGTATTGGGGCGGTAGAACACTTATTTCAGGCTCAATGGATGATAAATCACTCGCAAAAACAGATTTTAGACCAACTTGATTTAGCTTCTAAAATTATATTTCAGACTTCAGACGGAAACTTTGTCGGGCGCAATGCTTTAACTAATATTGAAAACGGCGATGTGCTTGTTTATACTCAAAATAATCCCTTAACCAGACTGGCTGGCAATCCTGATATTACGGCCATGCAGTCTTTTGCCCAGATGTGGCAAGGGCAAGGCAATCAAGAAGTTAATATCTCAGAGTCAATGCAAGGTCAAAATGCCCCTTCAGGCACAGCTTGGAGGCAGACCGAAGCTTTACTGGCAGAGTCTCACTCCTTATTTGAATTGATGACCGAGAATAAAGGACTTTATATTATAGACATGATAACCGAACATATACTACCTAACCTCAAAAAGAAGATTGACACGACCGAAGAAATAAGCGAAATACTGGAACAGCACCAGATTGATTTTATTGATAAAAGGTATCTGCCAGCCGAGGTTTCAAGACAAGTAGAAGCTAAGAAGAAAAGCACTATTTTATCTGGTCAGATTTACGACCCAGCTAGAGAGCCGATTGATATGGCAGAAGCTACCAATAATGTGCAAAAATCTCTAGAGGCTATGGGTAATCAAAGATTTATAAAGCCTTCGGAAATTAAAACTAAAACTTGGAAGATGGCCTTTAAAGATTTGGAGTGGGATTTAGAAATTGATATTACCGGAGAAGCGGTTGACTCCCAGAAAGCTATGGCGACTTATGATACTGCCCTTAAATTCATTATGGGCTTGCAGGGACGAGCCATGACCGAGGACGAAAAAATGATATTTTCAAAACTAATATCAATGACAGGAGCTATTTCACCGATAGAACTTTCCAATGTTAAAACTCAGCCCGTTACGACACAAATACCAAGTCAACCTGTTTCGCAAATGTCATAAAATATGGTAAAATAATGATATGAAATTTACGGAAGAGCATAAAAGAAAATTAAGTATAGCGAGAAAAAATTTCTATAAAAATGGTGGTGTCCACCCAAAAGGAATGCTTGGAAAAAAAATGTCTGAAGATGCCAAAAGAAATAGAAGTAAAAAAATGAAAGGTCATTTAGTATCAGATGAAACTCGTAAGAAAATAAGTATTAAATTAATGGGTGTTAGCTCTGGGATAATACCTAAAAGTGCTTTTAAAAAGGGACAAATTTCTGTAAATAAGGGAAGAAAATTTCCAGAAAGACAAGGTAAAAATAATCCTAATTGGAAGGGCGGATATGAGAATAAGCTTTTATTAAATAGACAAAGGAGAGTAAAAAGGCTAGGAAATGGTGGTTCGCATACATTAGGTGAGTGGGAAACATTAAAAGCACAATATAATTGGACTTGTCCATGTTGCCATAGGTCAGAGCCAGAAATTAAATTAACCGAAGACCATATTATACCGTTGTTTAAAGGAGGTTCAGATAATATAGAAAATATCCAGCCACTTTGTGGAAGTTGTAATAGCAGAAAGCAGGTTAAAATAATTAAATATAACTAACAAGCCAGCGGCACAGCCGGCGATGGTCGGTGCGCCAGCAATGCCAATGGCACAATAATCTATGAAAAAATCGGTGGGTGAACAAGAGGTAAGAGAGTTGTGGAATATGTTAAATTGTGAAAACAACGCTCTGAAGGAAAGAATAAGTTTTAATAAGCACATAATGAAATGGTTAGATAGACGGCTTTACGGCAAAGAGATGGAGGAAGAAACTTATGGTTAGTATAATCGTTCCTGCCCGCTATCGGGCAGACCTTACACAAGTTTGTATAGACAGCATCTTAAAATACACTAAAGACTTTGAATTGATAGTTGTTGTAGAAGGAAATAATTTAGAAATAATTGAACTTATAGATAAATATAATATCAATATAGTTTATAACCCTGTTCCTAAAGGCTACGCCGGAGCTTTAAATGCTGGAATGAGAGTTGCTCAAGGAGAATACCTTTGCTTTATGAATAATGACACGGTCGTTACTCCTGGTTGGATGGAAGCAATGTTAAAGGCTTTTGATGACAAAGAGGTTGGACTTTCCACCCCTACCTTTTGGGGAATGGGAACTAGACAAAGCGTTGATTGGAATACGGATAAAGAATTTGACTGGGTATTAGAGCCGTTTAACTTAGCGGGAGTTTGCTTCTTAATACCAAGAAAGGTAATGAATGAGATAGGCGAGTGGGACGAGAGTTTTAATCACGGTGGCGAGGACTTTGATATTACTTTAAGAGTTAGCAACGCAGGCTACAAAATGATAGTAGCCCGCAAAGCTTTTATATATCATTACGGTGGGGCTTCAACTAGGGAATATATTGGTGATGATTTGGACAAGGTTAGGCAACACCACAAAATCTGTATTGATAAACTTATAACAAAACACGGTTTAGAGGTTCAAGACACCTATGACCGATTAATGAAAAAATAATATGGAGATAAAATTTCAAGTGGAACGCCGATATTCTGACGGCGAAATAGAATTGATTAGAAATACTTTTGGCACTAATATTCCTCTCTTAAAGACAATTAGAAAAGTGATATTACAGTTGCCTTTTACTGAAGCCGAAGAAATAGATTATCACAAAGCTTTAACACCTGAAGTAATGAAGATAGTTAGAAAAGCTTTACTTCCTACCATAGACGGCAATGAGCCTTTATCTCAAATTACCGATGCTTGGTCAACCGTTACGGTCGCTGATAAAATGCCTGATATAGCTTTGCTTCATTTAAAGGCCAGAGAAATGGTTATCCAATACTTTGACCAACAGCTTAATATCTTAGGTGGGGCTAGCAAGGTTAAAACTATAATCTTTGAAAACCTAACCATTTTAAAAGGCAAGCAGGAAGATGAAGCTTATATAGATATTTTGGCTCGCAACAATATTCTCGGTAATGTGGAAAAACAGCTGATGGAGTTATATATCTTGTCAATTATGAAGGAAGAGACACCTGAGGAAAAAGCCAAGAGAAACCAAGTTAATAGCAACGAATAATTAAGATAACTCACTAAAGAGTATAAAAAGACTAACTCACTAAAGAGTATAATATGGAAAATGAAGAATTAGAGACTGGCGAGCTTGACAGCCAGGAAGACAACACTTCTGAAAATGAAAACAATGATGTTGATACATTATTGGCTCAAAAGAAACATTTTAGGGAAAAGTTTGAGAAAGAAAAACAGAATAAAGAGCAAGCCTTAAAAGAGCTTGAAGAGTTAAAGAAAAACCCAAAAAATGTGGAGAAAGAAACTCCTAAAAATTCTGGGATGGATTTAAAAGACATCAGGGCATTAAATGATGTACCTGATGAGGATGTAGACGAAGTAATTGACTTTGCCAAATTTAAAGGCATTTCAATCGCCGAGTCTAAAAAACATCCGATGATACAAACTCTTTTAAAAACCAAAGCGGAAGAACGTAAGACGGCTGAAGCCACTAATACGACTTCAACCAGGCGTAGTTCTTCTAAAGTTTCTGATGAGGACTTGCTGGATAAGCTATCTAAAAATGAAGTTCCTGAAGAAGATTTAGATAAAGCTATTGCGGCAAGACTGGAAAGAAAGAAAAAAGGTAACTAAATAACGGTGGGTGTTTAGTTAAATTGGTGGATTTAACTAATAACTAAACACAATGGGAAACACTAATGCTATAACGAGCTATCGGGCTAAATGGTTTTCTTCTCAATTACAGCAAACCTTAAAAGCCGCTCTAGTAGCCGAAAAGATTTGTTCTGTTGATAGAACAGACGCAAAGTATATTTGGAATCCATACGGTGATGCTCCGACTACTGTCGTTCAAGCGATTGTCGGAACTTATGTGCCAGCCACTTATTCATCGGTAGATGACACCTTGACGGTAACTTACGAGTTTATCGTTTCGGAACACATCTATGACTTTGAAAAAGTGATGCAAAATGGCGATATTTTTGCTTCCAGGGCTGATGAAATGGTCGCCTCGGTCGCTACATCAATTGATAAGTATGTTTTGAACGCTTTATGCGATGCTGGAACAGGTGCTTATGATACCCCGTCGGGTGGTTTTAGTCAGGCTAACATTCCGATTATCGCTTCTAATTTGCTATCTAAAGTAGCAGGTTACGCCGGTAATGAAGCTGGGACTTATTTAGTCTTAGAGGCTCAAGATATTCCTGGTTTTGTGCAAGCAGGTGCTGGTCAGGGATTCACGTTTTCTGATAGTTGGCTAAGAAATGGTTTTATGTCCAATTATATGGGCATTGAACTGTATGTCAAGCCAAATTCAACTTTCGTCACAGCGACAGTTGGTGCGTCCTTTACCAATTCAGGACACAGAGTCTTTGGAGTTAAAGGAGTTTCTACTTATGCCGCTCCAAGAGGCATTCAGTATGAAGAGAAAGCAATCGGCGCTTCAACTGGCAAGGAAGTAGTCTGCTGGGGTTATATTGGCTTTAAAGCTTGGTATGCCAAAACAGCTTTAACGGTTGATATTACCGTAACCGCTTAATTAATCTCCACCTTACGGGGTGTTCTTAGGGTGGAGATACGTGCCTCCCACCGATTCACGTAGCTCTGTCCTATACACACCCCGAAAGGTATAACTATAATTTTTATGAAAGAGAAAAAAATTGTGGCCGGAGAGTTAATTGCTACTCCGACAGACAAAAAAGAAATTTTAGCTTTATTGGAGGCTTACGAAAAGGCTAATCCAACAAAATACAAAATAAAAAAAGAAAAAGGTGAGTTTGACAAGTTGTTAGCAGATAAATAATAAATTAACCATAAAGAAATGAAAAAACTAAAATTTGGTTTATCTGCTTCAATTCTAATCTTCGCTTTGTTTTTTGCGGCAAACTTACAAGCGGCAAATCAAAAAGCAACTTTGATTAACTCAGACGGTAATAAAGTGGTTGTGGTAGTCGGTTCTCCTGCGGTTGGATTTTATTTTGGAAACGGATATGTCTTAATGACGGCTAATAATGTTTTTAATAGTCCTTCTCCAAAAAGTATAGGTGCAACCGCCAGTCCCGACGTTCCATATAATTATCTATCAGTAAATGGTGATACGACTTATCATATTACCGGTAGTTTAAAAGATGCTACGACTACGATTGTTTCATTTGTTAATCCGTTTGGGACAACCGCTACTTCAACCGTTGATTTGGTAAGGATAGATATTTCCGGTGTGGCTACTTCAACTTATTCTTTAAGTTGCGGCGCGGCTACAACCGGTTATACGGCTGATTCAGTATCCCTTTTAGATACCGCCGCTAATGACGTGGCCACTTCAACAAAAGGAATATTGGAAAATAACCTTACTAAAGCTTTGGGTGGAATTGCTGATGCTGGAACAGTAGAAAAGATAACATTAACTCCGGTTTATCCGTATTTTACTTGCACGGTAACTTCTCTTTATACAGGAGCTTTTACTGAAGTAACTAATACGTTTGCCGGTAAATTCACGGTTCAGGTTCATAAACAGCGATAATTGTTAGCAGATATACAGGGTGGGGAGACTCACCCTGTAATTTACTAATAATAATTTTATATGAAATTCGCCCGATATAACTTTACATCATGCACGGTTTCTTCGGCTTCACCAGCAGTTATTACATCAGCCGCCCATGAATTAGCGGTTGATGATATAGTTTGGTTTGAAGCTGTGGCTATGCCTACTGGTATGACGGCTGATATAAACTATTACGTGATTAATAATGGAATTACCGCTGACACTTTTCAGGTTTCTTTGACTCCTAGAGGAACGGCAGTTAATACCACTAGCACGGGAACGACCGTAATTTGGCAAAAACAAAATAAAGCTAGATTGTCTCCATTAGCAGAAGATAATGAATAATTATGTCTAACCAAATCCAAATTTTAGCCCCAAAACAAGGTGTCAGCCAATCAGCTATGGTTGGCTTTGCTGATATAAGAAATATAGATATTCATTCGGTTCAAGGCATCACTTTATGCAATAACATCATGTCTAAGGTGTCGGCTACCACAATCGTTGGACAAATTAAATGGTTAGTTAGGCATCCGATTACCTCGGCTGAAATTTACGCCTTAGATGATGGTGGAAAAGTTTATAGGTCTGGAGATAGCGGGGCTACTTGGGCGCTAATGACAGGTTTTACGGCAGGCGGACATGGCAACGGACTGGCAATTTTTAAAAACTACCTAATCGTGGCCAGAGATGCCTATTTAGATATTTGCGGAGATGGTGCGGCTTCTGGCAATGGCACAACTACGGGCATTGCTAACGCAAACTGGTCAAATTCTTGGAAAGCTATTGACTCTGATGTTCTCTGGCATCCGATGATTACTTCTAAAAACGATTCTAAGCTTTATGGTGGAGCTGGTCGGTTTGTATTCTCGTTAGATGAAAACACAGGTCAAACTTTTGCTCCAGGAACAGCAGGAACTTTTACTTACACGCAACAAGCCCTAGATTTACCAGTTAATTACCGTATTAAATGTATAGAGGAACTTGGAAATAACTTAATGTTAGGAACTTGGCAAGGAACTGCGGTAACAGATATACGCATAGCAGATTTGTTCCCCTGGGACAGGTCGTCAGTATCTTTTGGCCAACCTGTTGTAATTGACGATTTTGGAATACACGCTCTAAAAAATGATGGCAATTCTTTAATCGTCTTAGCTGGTATTTCTGGAACGATACGAAGATGCGATGGTTCAAATGCTTACATAGTTGGTCAGATACCTAATTCAGTTTGTAATTTAACAGGGACTAAGTATTTAGAGTTCTACCCTGGCTCAATAATGACTTATAAAAACAAAACATTTTTCGGCATAGGAGAAAATGAATTAGGTGTTGACGGTATAGGTATTTGGTCGCTCTTGCAGACAGGTAAGGGAAATATAATGACTTTAGAACATCAGATTTCTAATTTTGGCGTTACGGCTAATACTGGAGTTACGCAAATTATAAAAGTATCTGCTTTACTAGCTGTAACTAAAAGTTCATTTCTAGCAGGTTGGCGGGATAATACAACTTATGGTCTTGACTTAACCGGAACTTCTTATGCTTATGCAACCGATTATTCAGCCAGTTTTACAACTCCACTTTATATAGTCGGAACGAATTTAAACCAAAGAAAAATTACAGAGCTAGAATGGAGTTTGTCTAAACCATTAAGAACCGGCGAGGGGATTAAAATTGAATATCGGACTAATTTAACCATGGATTTTGTGGAAGTGGAAACTTGGGCGTATGCCGATGTAAATGTCGGAGCAATAGTTTCTAAAAACTTAATAACTGAATTGCCAAATGATATTAAGACTTGTGAATTAATTCAACTTAGAATTTCCTTAAAAGGAACGGCGACAACTTCGCCAGAATTTCGCAGTTTAATTTTAAAATAATGTCACAAAATATAGAACTAAATTATTATCCAATAACTATTGCTGTTGGCGAAGGCACGCCCTCCGCTGAAAATCCGCAGGCTAATACTCCGGCGGTGGCGGTTGAAAATTCCAATATTGCGGTTGCGGCCGGAGGTTCAATTCTTAAAGACGGCTTTTTACAATCACCTAACTATGTTAAAGGCATTGCTGGTTGGAAAATAGACGCGGCTGGTAATGCCGAGTTTCAGATTATAACAGCCGCAGGTTATATTCAAGTTTTCAAACAAGCCGCTATCCCCACATCTTTACACATTAACGATATTTGGATTGATACTGATGATGGTAATAAGTATTATGTAGCGGCTAGCGTTGGAGCGACTACCATAGCGGCGGGGCAATGGGTTTTAACTAATCAAGGTGTAGCGATTGCTGATGTTACGGGGGCAGGCGATTTAGCCGCACTAGATACTGCTGATTTTGCCACTCAAGTTTCAGGAGCTGAAAAGCCCGCCAACAACGCCACGGTGGGAGCAACCGCCGGCACGAATTTAAAAGACAGCGGAGCAGTAGTTTTAAGCGACACGGAAGTTAAAAATATAGTCAATATAAATTACGGCGAGACGATTGCTGGGGCGACCTTGCCCGTTCCGGTCTACGTGCTTAATTCGGACGGCGAGGTTTATAAATGCGATGCCAACGCTACGGGTAAGTTAAAGTTTTTTGGCTTTGCTCTTTCTAATGTAGGCGATGGCGAGAGTGGCAAGGTTCAGGTTATCGGTATAGTGCCTGGATTTTCAGGTCTGACAGTTGGAGCAATTTATTATGTAAGCGATACTGTCGGCACGATTTCCACTACTCCTGGAACTTTAGGAATGTTAGTTGGTAAAGCAGTAAGCGCGACACAAATTAAAATTATAGATATACCAAACGGGGTTCAAGTTGCTGGCGATAATCTTTTAATTAGTGCTGATACTTCGCGAAGGGGAGACGGACAAACTTATATTAAATATAAAGAGATTGAATGCACGGAAGCGGGAACTTATAGGGTTAAGTTTAATTTAGCCACTAATAGCGCCGGTAATTACGCTTATGGCAAGATTTATAAAAACGGAGTGGCTTATGGCACAGAACAATCAAATAATTCCACTACCCCCGTCACCATGAGCAAAGATTTAGTTTTTGCCGAAGGTGATTTGATACAACTATATGGCAAACACGCCGATACAAACCATGCCTGCGTTTTAACCAATTTTAGAATTTACGCTGGCGGTAAAAATTCACTTTTAGTAATAACTAATTAATATGCAAATATTTAAGGACAAACAAATTATTAAAAAAAGCGGCAAGGTCTTTGAGCAACAAGAAATTGACAAAGAAGAAGTCCAAAAACAACTTGATTTATTAGAGATAGAAGAAACTCGGCGGATTAACGAAATTAAGGCTGAATTTGCCGTTAAAAAAGATGAGTTAAATAAATTTTTAATATAGATTATTACTAAATTATTATAATTATATGGCAAGTGGCGGTTGGAACAGGGGCAAACACTTATCGGAAAAACATAAATTTAATTTAAGTTTATCCCATAATGGTAAAAAACTATCGGAAGAGCATAAGAAAAAAATAAAAGAAAATAATGGAAAATATTGGTTGGGTAAAAAACGACCACCTTTTTCTGAAAAATGTATAAAAGCAATGAGTGAAGCAAGAAAAAAAGAAAAAAATCCATTTTGGCATGGTGGAATATCTTTCGAAAAATATGGATTTGATTGGACTGATGATTTAAGGGAAAGTATTAGAAAACGAGATAGCTATATTTGTCAAGAATGTGGGATACATCAAGAAGAATTAATTGGTTGGCATAAGAGATTGAGTATTCACCATATAGATTATAATAAAAAAAATCTTAATCCAGAAAATTTAATATCACTTTGCCAAAATTGCCATCAAAAAACCAATTTTAATAGAGAATATTGGATAGAATATTTTAACAATAATTTTAAAATATGAAGTATATTAATACAAAAGAAGGGCTTTACGACTTAACCGACCCAAACGCTCCTAAACTTTTAGGGAATATGACTGCTTATGCTAATACTTTAGCCGAGCAGAATTTTCAAGGTTATCTTGACACTATCGCTGGGCAGAAACTCGCCAACGAAAAAGAATGGGGGGGCAATAAAGACACTTTAACGAACAGTGATTGGTGGAAAACCTTTGTCTCTCAAGAAAGAGTCGGAAAACTTCAACGAGAACAAGGCAATGCCTATCAGTCTTTGCTTAAAGACACTTCTTTTCAAGAGGCCATAGACCCGTCTGTCGGGCGCGCGCCCGCTCAATCTTATTCTGGTGAACCAGTTAAAAGCGGTTTTGATATTACCCCAGGCCAGGCCTCTCAAGCTCAAATAGACGCATATAACAATAAGACAGGGGAATACGCTAATCGGGTTGATGACCCAGTTTTTAATGCGGCCTCCACAGGGCAGTCGGCTGTGGGGGTTGACCCAGTAGTCCAAGTCAAGGATAAAACAGGAAATACTATAAATGTTAAAACTTCAGATATTCCCAAGCTTATTGCTGACGGAGTTTTACCTAATGGCACAACCACTCCTAACGCTCCCACGGTAGGAACACCTGGGGCTTCGGTAAATCGTGATTTAGCCGCCGAACAAGCTTTTGTTAAAAATTGGGGTGGTAAAGGCGGGAGACTTCCGACTACGGCAGAAATTAATCAAGCAGTTTACGGAGTAGCCAGTCCTAACTTTTCTACTCCTCAAGGAATAACCGGCGAAAAGTTAAGTGGTGGTAGTGCGCCGGTGGATTTAAGCGGGACGACTGGCGGCACGGGAGCAGGAGCGACTGCCACTTCTAATGCTAACACGGCGGCGACTTCGGTTATCGCTGACATAAAAGCTAAACAGGCGGCGATAGAGGCCACTAAAACCGATACACAAAAAAAAGACGATAGCCTGTTAGACAGTATGCTTAAAGATATGGGTTCTTTAGCTGGTAAATCAGCTTATGAAGAAGAACAAAGAAAAGCTAAAATGGGCGAGGGTGAAGCTAACCTTAATACTCAACTGACTAAAAGTAAAAATAGAATTGAAAGCCTACAAGCTGAAAAGCAAAAAGTCTTAACTGACATAGAGGGAAAACCTATTACTTTATCGTCCATCGCCGGTCAACAAGCCCAACAGATAGCTAAATATAATAGTGAAATATTAATTGAGACTGCGATTTCCAATGGTTTGATAAACAACATTACTTTAGCCGAACAACAAATACAACAAGCGGTAGATGCTAAATATGCTCCGATTGAAGAAGCTTTAGCTATTGCTAAGGCTCAACGAGAGGCTATTGCCGGAACGCTTACTAAAGATGAAAAAATTCAGTCAGATGCTTTGGATGCGGCTGATGAAGCCAAAAAACAGCAGATTGCTGATGCTAAAACCGAAGAAACTAATATTAAGAACATTATGTTGGAAGCGATGAATGCTGGTATTACTGATAAGAATATTCTTGATAAAATTGTTAATTCTAAAAGTCTAACCGAAGCAATGAGTGTATTGGGAGATAATATACCTAAAAATGCAGATGAAAAGGCTTTAGTGCTTGATATGGCTGGTAAATATTCTGACGCTGGAATTTTACCAACTGACACTTTAGCCCAAGCTACGGCTAAACAAAAGAATAGTAAAATTTATCAACAACAAACAAGACTATCAGACGGAGGAGGAAGTGGAACTGCCGACAATTATTTCACTAGACCAAAGGCTGATGGAACAATAGGATATTATTTTGGCAATGAAAAAAATCCTAGTAAAGCTCAAGAGATAAGTCAAGAACAATATAACGCAGGTTATTATAAGATGACTCCAGGAGAAAGCCCTGAAGAAAAAGAAATAGTGGCATTTAAAAAATCCGCTCAAGATTTAGTTCCGAAATTGTTAAATAAAGAAATGACTTGGGGCGTGGCTTGGGATACCTTGCATACTAATTATCCTGAAGCATCTGCCGATACGATTAATAATGCTTTAGGTGGGGGAATACCTTATGACCCAGCGACAGGTAAGTTTGATACTTCTAAGGCTTGGGGAACGGCTTTAAAAGCTAATAAATAATTATGACTACTTGGGCGGAATTTAACAAAACTGGAACTATTACCAAGAAAAAAACCGCTTGGGACGATTTTAATAGCAGAATGTCTAAAGGAGCTTTTGAGGCAGAGGCTTATTCGCAGAAATCGGTTGAGCCTGTTTTATTTAAGAATTTAAGAGAAGCGGGAAATACCACAACTACAATCAATAAAAACCTTGAACCAGAAAAAACACCTGGAGTATTAAAAACAATCGGTAGTAGTTTATTGGGAGCAACGGGTGATTTGTTTAATCAGATGTTTAAAAATATCAGAGGCACGACACAGACTTTAGCCACGCCTATCGCAGGGACTTTAGCCTTAGTCCCTGGAGGAGCGACACCGAGAGAAGCGATGAAAGAAAGCCTTAATATGGCGAAGACCGTGATGATGGACAAAAGCGTTCCTTTTGATATAGGAGTTCAGACTGCGGCTCAACAATTTTTACAGAAATACAGCGATCCAGACCCCAGAGGAGGTTATAAACCTACCATAGGAAATATAAGTGCCTTAACCGCCTTAGGAGTGTTTAACTTATTAGGCGACCCTTTATTTGAGTTTGGAGCGGGATTAAGAGGTGCTAAGGCGTTAAAAGAATTTGCTACTTTTAAAAAAGTCAGGCAGGCAACAAAGGATTTATCCGAGGGGACTTCTTTTGTTAAAGGAACTATGCGAGAAGTGGAAATTAAAGTTAGTCCTGATGTAAAAATTAAAATCCAACCAAAAACTAACAGCATAACTATTAAGGGCTACCAACGCAGAGTGCCTTCTCAGAAAGGATTACCCGAAGGAAAACTTGCCCCAGAGACCAACGAAATAATAATGAACGCCAGAGAAGCGACCGGAATGGATATGACGGCTCAATTTAAAGGCGATGATTTGATTTTACAACCAACCACTCCGATAAAAAGTGTTCAGCCAGTTGCTAAAGGATTAGTGGAGGGAGAAAGAACATATAAAATAATTAAGCAAACAGGAATTGAAGAAGTAAAAGGGACTCCAGTCAAAATAGTTGATGGAGTTGATACTTTTTTACATAAAGACGAGAATGGAAATTGGGTAGTAAGCGAAGCAACGACAGGTCGGGATTTAACTAATGGTGGTTTTGACAATTCAACTTTTGCTATAAGAGCGGCGAAAGTTAATATAGAAAATGTAGGAGTAGATAAATTTAAAAAACTTATAGAAGAGAAACAATTAACTCAACCAGAATTACAAGAAAAAATTGATACTGCTAAAAATATTTATGAAAAACAAAAAATAAAAGAACCAGCAACAAAAGCCAGAATTGATTATTTAGAGCAACAGTTAAAAGATACACAACCACCAGAAATTAAAAAATCTACACTTGGCTTAAAGGTTAAGCAAAAAGCCGTAGAAGAAGATTTAATCACCAGATTTAAAAACTTACCTGAATACGAAGTAGCTAATATGCAGGAGCAGGCGAAACTAGCAACCGACCTAATAAACTCTGATTTTGAAAAAGCCAAGCGAGTGGCATTTGGTGAGGAAATGCCTGAAGGGAAACTCTTGCCAGAAGCGGTTTTTACGGCAATGGAAAAACTTGCTTTAAGGACTAAGGATATTACTTTAGTAAGACAACTGGCTAAATCACATACGGTTGAACAAGCAACTTTTATGGGACAGAGGATTAGAGCTTTAGGTGAAAGAGACCCCAACAATCCAGTCAAGATAATTCAAGATATTGAAAAAGCCAGAGCCAAAAAAGTTGGAGGAAAAGTTAAAGAAAAATTGACTGCCGAGCAAAAAAAGATACAGCACGAAATTAAAATGGTTAAAAAATCAGAGGTTGATTTGGAGGATTTCATTGACGAAATTAAATGTTAATTTATGAGTTTTTGTCTTGTAAAATCAAAACAAGAAGAATTTTTACGGAAAATTAAAAGCCGTGATATTGACATAAATAAACTGGTAGAAATGACCAGTGCTGAAAGGCGTGAAGAATTTATCAAGGTCTTAGGGTTTGACGAAGATACCGCTAAGGAGGTTAATGCTTTATTTGAAAGCAAACTACTTCTTAAATACCAAAAAACTGGTATTAAAAACTGGATACAAAAAGTGGGCGGATTAAAAGAAGATGTTAAAAGAGACTTACTCTCAAGAGTGGATAGAATGGAAAAAGTTTTAAGTCAAGCTGATGAGAAAATGTTTTTAAACGACTTAGCTGAAAAACGATTAGGTATCGGCGTTAGTGAAGAAGAGGCTAAACAAATATTTGATTTATCGCAAACTGTTGAAGAAAAAAAAGCCTTAATAAAAGACGATAGTCCTATAAGAAGCAAGGAAAGATTAGACTACGGCACGGCTTATGTTCAATTCCAAGATTATGTAAAAGAATTAAAGTTAGATGCGGAAAAAATGACCATAATGGATTATATTAAAAAACCGCAAGAGATTTTATATGATATTGGCGGAGCGACTAAATCTTTTCTTTCAACTTTGGATAATAGTTTTTTTGGCAGACAGGGAATTAAAATGCTTTATACCAATCCAGATATTTGGGCTAAAGATTTCTTAAAGTCTTGGGGTGATATTGGCAAGGAGCTAAAGGGAAAAGATGCAATGATACCAATTAAAGCTGATATTTTTTCAAGACCAAACGCTCTTAATAATAAATATCAATTAACTGGCGTTGATGTCGGTATTACATCGGAAGAGGCGTTTCCATCGTCTTTACCTGAAAAAATACCATTGTTAGGTAGAGTATTTAAGGGAGCGCAATCAGCTTTTAACGGAGCGGCGTTAAGGCTTAGGGCTGATTTAGCCGATAGATATATTAAACAAGCAGAGGAGTTGGGGATTGATACTTTGAACAAGGAACAGGCACAAGGAATTGGCAATATAGTCAATTCAATGACGGGTAGAGGGAGCATCGGCAAAGCAGAACCTTTAGGCAAAGAAATAAACTCTTTAATATTTTCTATTAAGTTTTTAAAATCAAATATTGATACTTTAACATTACATTTATTTGACCCCAAGGCGACCTCTTTTACAAAAAAGAAAGCGGCAACAAATCTTTTAAAAATTATAGGGGCTATAGCTGGGATTTTAACAACTTCAGAATTGCTTAATCCAGGAAGCGTAGAAAAAGACCCACGCAATACTAATTTTGGAAGATTAAAAGTAGGTGATAGATATATTGATATTTCAGGTGGTATGACTTCTTTAATAACTTTAGCCTCTCGCCTAGTGCCGACTAAACATAATGGACAATGGGGATTATGGCAACAAAGTGCTACTGGCAAATTTACAAATTTAACTGCAGGAAAATATGGACAGACAACTGCTTTAGATGTATTTGAAAACTTTTGGGAAGGTAAATTATCTCCTATGGCGGGGTTGGTAAGGGATTTATGGAAGGGTGAAAATTATAATAGAGAAAAAGTTAATATAAAAAATAGTATTCAAGGATTAACAACGCCTATTTCAGCTCAACAGTTTCAACAATTTATGAAAGACAGAGAAACAACTCCTAAGATAATTTTATATATGATTTTAGAAAGTTTAGGGTTAGGAGTTTCTTACAAACAATAATATGCACGAAGTAATAATCGTTTGGACAATAATAATAGCTTTTTTAGTAATAACATATAAATAATATATGCCAACCGATAAAATAGAAAAACTTAAAAAGCTTCTTGAGATAGCCAATGATGGACTTTCCGAAAAGAAATTTCTTGATAACTTTAGGACTGTTATTGATGTTATAAAAAAAGCCAAAGAAGAAATGGCTCTAACCGTTAAAAGTCTTGATACCAAATACAATGCAGTAGTCAGCAACATAGAAGATATTTGTTTAAAAGACGTAAAGAATATCAGGGACGAAGCCATGAAGTTTTGCACTCAAGAGATGCGAAAACTTATTAGCGAACACCGAGCCAAGCTTACCGAGATAGACAACAAAATAGCTTCTATTAGAGACGGAAAAGACGCAGACGAGGTTATAGTAGCCGAAAAAGCCTCAAATTTGGCTATTACAGCGATTTTAGACAAGGTAGTGGCTAAAGATGACTTAAACGAAGAAATAAGCAAGGCAGGCAATTTAATCGCTGATACCATTTCTGGGCTTTTAGAGATAGAGGATATTAAAGATTTACGAAAAGAGCTTGATGAACTTAAAAAAATAAAAGGTAGTAGAATGTTTGGTGGAGGCGGAGGCTTCAGTCTAATGGCTATGACCCAATATATGATTACAGAAACTCCAACTGATAGCGGCGACCATTTGACTTTTACAATCAACCATACTCCCGTTAGCGGAACTTTAAAACTTTATAGAAGCAGAGCCAGACAAAACTTAACTGAAGATTATACTATTTCAAATAAAACGATAGTTTTGTCTGTTGCTTTAGACCCAACTAGCGAGAGTTTAATCTGCGATTATATTCGTTCATAAATTGACAACCTTAACAATTTTTGCTACTGTTAATATATAAATATTAACCGCAAAGCCACAAATCCCAGTTTTGTTATTAGTCAAGAGCTTTGCGGTTTTAGACTAATAATGAGCTGGGATTTGTGGTAGCAAAAGTTTATGAAAAGACATAAGGGAATGTTTAAAAAGGGTCATAAGCTAGGCATTGGAAATAAAAATTGGTTAGGTAGAAAACATTCTAAAAAAACATTATTGAAAATGAGAAAATCAAGATTGGATTTTTATAAAAATGGGGGTAAGGCATATTTTAAAGGTAAAAAAAGACCACCGATGACAGCAGAACAAAAAATGAAACTTAGCATAGCTCATACTGGTAAAAAGGTTTCAAAAAAAACAAAGAAAAAAATAAGTTTAGCAATCAAGGGAATAAATAACCCATTTTATGGAAAACATCATTCAGTTGAAACAATAAAAAAAATAATATTAAGTAGAAGGGGATATAAACATTCCGAAAAAA
>Ga0172381_10002900_pt1 | contig 18535 bp, 24 predicted proteins | sample Leawel6488metaG_FD_119754 | JGI IMG/M metagenome (GOLD analysis project Ga0172381, IMG submission 119754) | Leachate microbial communities from a municipal landfill in Southern Ontario, Canada - Leachate well 64-88 metaG | ecosystem: Engineered > Solid waste > Landfill > Unclassified | place...
TAAATAAGGAGTCTTGGCTTCGGGGCATTCACCCCCAGCCCCTCTGCCCCTACGCCAAGACAAAAATAAAATTTGTTCATTACAGAAAAGTGGTTCCGCTAAGGCGGAACAAAAAGAAAAGCATACATCATATAACACGGCATATCTGGTTACGGCTTTTATACAAAAGCCTCCACCCATATTTGCCTACGCTACGCTACGGCAAACATCAGATATGCCGAAACGTTATGTGAAATGTTTGAATTATTTTTTTAAAAATTATGCCTTTAAATATTTCTGATATCGCAGATAATCCAAGCCTTCTTACCTATAAGATTTCTTTGCCTGATACTGAAATGGCAACTTTCCGTCCGCTCGAGCCTCAAGACGTTGAAGTTCTTGCCCAATTTTTTAAAAATTTATCTTCCGAAACACGCAAATATTACATCATGGAAAGTTACGACATTAAAATGGCGCGGGAATTATGCGCAGCAATTAATCGTTATGACAAACTCCGTTTTGTCTTGGAGCATAATATATTAAAAAAATTAATTGCTCTTTTTGAATTTAGTTTTGATATTCCAATAAACGATAAGCAAAGATTCATAAAATACGATATACGGCTGGACTCAACAGATTGCAGAATGGGGCCTTGCCTTGCCGACGAGTACCAAAACCAAGGCATCGGCTCAATAATCTTACCTTATCTAATTGATATAGCAAAAAAATTTGGTAAAAAGCGCATGATTCTCTGGGGAGGCGTATTTGCGGAGAACAAAAGAGCAATAAATTTTTATGAGAAATACGATTTTAAAAAATTGGGCAGATTTATAAGCGATAACGGCAGAGAATCGTGGGATATGATACGAAATACTTAAAACCATAAAGAAAAATAATTTAAACACATCATATAACAAGGAATATCTGGTTCATCCCGCTTTTAGTAAAATACATTAAAGAATAGCGGGATTCACCCAAATCCCGCACTTTCCCGCAATTAATATATAAATATGACAATCAAAGTTTTCATCGAGAATGAAGCCGGTTCTGACCAGAAAAATATATTTGACGAAAAAACGCTTGAATATAGCCGATCACATACGGTATCGAGAAAATATCCCTACCCTTACGGATTCATTTTAGATTCAAATAGCGAAGATGGTGGCAATATAGACTGTTTTGTGATAACAGCGAAAAAGCTAAAAAGTGGCGAAATCGTAGAGTGTAAGCTGATTGGAATTATGGAGCAATTTGAAACTTCATGGAATCCAAAAAAACCTGGCTTAGAAGAGGTCGACCATAATGTATTAGCCGCTCCATGCGACGAAAAAATAATTTTAGATGATGAGATAAAAAGCAAGCTTTCCGATTTTATTGCTCATGTATTCGACCATTTGCCAAATAAAAAAGTACGGGTAGAGAATTTTCACGATGAAAACTTTGCTTTAAAATACTTAGGAAAATAATTGCGGAAAAGTGCGAGACTTCAGATATTCCTAAACGTTATCGGAAATATCCAAAAGTGATTTCTTTCAGAAATCAATAATCCAAAAATTTTATGTTTTCAATAGAGAGCGGTCCAAGTCCGGAAAGACAAGAGAATAAACCCAAATTACGTATTGAAAGTCAATATGATGATTTTTTGCCTGAAAATTTTAGAAACAATCCACAAAAATACATCGAAGAGCATGGAGAAAATATCAAGTCGGGAGAAATCAAATATCATGAGGACGGAAGCGTTCGAGAAGACCCGACTGCTTCTAAATTTTTGCCTAAGTGGCAAAATGCCCAAGGAAAAATTATTCAGTCAATCAGCAAAAAAGTAAATCTTGAAAAAGTCAAAACAAAAATTGAAGCCATGGGTGAAAAATTTGAAGATCCTTTGCTTGAATTTAAGATGATGTCCTTGTGCCAAATTCTCGGCTTGCCTTCCGCTGAACCAATCGGCTTTGTAGAGCAAAATAATGATCTATATACCCTAATGGAAAGAGTAAAGGGATTTGCTTGGACAAAAAGAGACAAGGAAGTGCTTGGCGAACTAGCCTTAACAGCGGAAGATCAAGAGCCGATACAAAGGCAAATCGAAGAGCAAATGATAGTACTTAAAGAAAAATTCGAAGAATTCGGCATTTACCGCAAATGGAAACACAAAGACATGGTATTTGATTTAGATGTTGGAAATAAAAAAGTTACGAATATCGTCCCTGTAGATTGGGAAAGATCGCATCTAGATTTAGAAAAACTAAGGCAAAGGATTTCAAATTTTTCTCCGGAAGAACGGCAAAAAATCGAGGAAATAATATCATTAAAAACATAAAATTTTTGGATTATCATTTTGCTATCGCAAAATGCTTTTAGATACATCCGATAACACAGTCTATCCGATTCGCGAACTAAATAAAATTATTCTTTAATTTCACCTTTATGGAAAAAATATGCCCAAATTGCCACTCCGATGATGTAAAGGAATTTGAAATTGCTCAATTACGTCAAACTGGTACTGAACAAATAGAATTTAAAGGAGCAGGTAGTCCTAAAAATTATAAATGCAATAATTGCGATTGGCAGGGAGAAATTAAAGAATAATTTTATTTAGCTCGCTCATCCAAATTGCTCGTTCGCTTGGGCGGTCGGCTCCGCCGATATTATACTGCCCTGCTCACTTCGCAACTTCGGATAGCCCGATCCGTTAGCTGAAATATTTTTATAGCATATGTGTAAATATAAGGAAAAAACAGGGGATGAACTAGTTGAAGAGGCGAAGGAGTTAGGGTTAAGTGAAGATGGTTGGTATGAAAAAACACCAAGTCCCTTTGTTGCTGGCTCATTCAGAGAAGCTGCCCTGCAGGCACGCGTCAGGGAAGCAAAAAAAGCTCGTCGAGAAAATCATTTGTGGATTATAGCCATGATTTCTGCGATAGCTTCCCTTTTTAGCGCAATTGCAGCATGGATCGCAGCACTTAAATAAACTTTAAAAATACTTCCGACAACACGGGATATGAGACTCGGAAAAATAAGTTTTTGGTATTTTTTAAAAGGAAAGACGACCTCTTAGGGCGGGTCGTCGTAGCTTCGTAATGAAGCAGCCTGTACTCTCAGACAGTGGCCATCTCCTCGCGAGCCAGTTTGTTCGCAGGGCCAATGCCCCACTCCTCGGGCATTTCGTCACCAACGTCAAAACCCGGACAGGTCGGTTTCGTGACGAAGATATACTTCTTGCCGACCTCTCGCACCAAGCCACCGCCTTGGGTTCCCCATACGGGGTAATCGTACTCTCTCATCTGACCTCTCCTTTTCCGTAGTTACCGACAAAATTGCTCCATACTGAATATTGAATAATAGCATACTTATAAATGTTTGTCAATAATTTTAATAAATATATAACTAAAATAAGCCAAAAATACCAAAAACTTATCTCTCTCCGTCCAAATTTCGCCTCATTTATAGTAAAGTAATAAGGAGGTCGGCGAAACTTCTCATATCCCGATACATTAGGCAAAATAAACTTATAACTTTTATGGATTTTGCGCCAAATTCTTACAGTTTAGAGACGTTTAAAAACCTCCCTTTGCCCCACCAAAATTTGGATAACAAAGAATTCTCTAATTGTACATTCAAAAAATGCGATCTTAATGGGTGCAAACTTTCTGGATCAGTTTTCATGGATTGTATTTTCTTAGAGTGCAATCTTTCAAATATCAAAGTCGATAAATGCAGCTTTCAGGGAGTTCAATTCGAGAATTGCAAGCTGACTGGGGTAATATTTTCTACTATTAATGCCTTGCTTGTGAATTGGATATTTAAAAACTCACTCATTGAATTATGTACTTTCAGCGGTCTTGAAATGAAAAACAGTATTTTTTTTGAATGTACAATTAGGGAAACAGACTTTATTAATACCAATCTTGCAGGATCTGATTTTAAAAACTCTGATTTACAAGCCAGCAAGTTTCAAAACACCAATCTAAAAAAGACAAATTTTGTCGGGGCAAACAATTACTACATTGATCCCACGCAGAATCAGTTAAAGGGCGCAAAATTCTCCCAACCAAACGTTTTGTCATTATTGTCTAGATTTGAAATCGAAATAGAATAAAAGTTACAAGCTTACATCACCTAACACGTGAGATCCAACATTGAAACGTCGGATTATCCCGGTAACATAAGGTAAAATCTTATTTAAATTATTATGGATACTCAAAAACTTAAAAAATTTTTTGAATTCGCGACCGAACTGGAAAAATTGAAAAAAATTGAACGATTCAAGGGCCAGCATTATTGGAAAGATTATCCTCAACCTACTCACTTTGAATCCGTCGCCGACCATACCTGGCGTTTAGGCATGCTGGTTATTATCCTTACCGACCAGCTGTCCAAGAAAATTGATCTTGAAAAAGCATTAAAAATGGTTTTAATTCATGATTTGCCTGAAATTATTGCAGGCGACGGCAGTCCGCTTGGAGATGATGGAATGGGTCAAAATTCTTATGCCTTTAACCATGAGAGGGCGCAAGAAAGACATAATGAGGAAAAAGAGGCGGCAATTTCAATATTTAACATGCTGCCCGCCGAGGAAGCAAAAAAATTTTTTAATTTGTGGCTTGAATATGAAAGACAAGAAAGCTTCGAGTCTAAAGTAGTTAAATCTCTTGATAAGATCGAGGCTCTAATGCAGGTATTAGAATACCGAAAGGGTCACCTCTTTAAGGATCATTTGGAATTTAATAAAAAGTATGCGTTAAAAGGCTCTGAAATTGATCCGGCAATAAATGAATTTGGAAATCATATATTCAGTGAAATGGAGAAAGAGTATAAAGAATTTACAAAAGACGTCATCTAATAGCGGCCATACGACATTAAAACGTCACATATTCGAAACGTTAGGCAATTTTGACTTTTATAATATATTTAATAACTTCTCTGTTATGATTAGAAATGTGTCACTTATTTTATTATTTAATAAAGATAAATACATACTATTACAACATCGTTAGGATAAATAATTTTTATTTTTTACCAAAATTATGAAGCATATTCATTTAGAAAATTCATGGATAATAAACGCTCCTCTTGAAAAGGTTTTTGACATCATTACTGATTTTGAAAACCTACCAAAAAATTTTCCTAAAGTTGCCGAGTCGGTCGTTATTACGAAACGAGAAGGTAATAATTTAGAAATTGACGCTCAGGTAAAATCTTTTGGTGCGACTTTTCCTGTTAAAATGAAAACCAAAATTCTCCCACAAAAAGGTTTCATTTCTGATAATCAAAGTTCAAGTTTCGGTACATCAGGACACGAGGAACTTTTATTGGAAAATGTAGGGGGTGGCACAAAAATCAATTATATCTACGAGGTTGATATTCATAAAAAATGGTTGCGAATTATGGCCAAGCCACTGATTGGTTGGTTTGCCATGAAAGCCTGGGAAAAAGCGGTTGTAAATAATTTAAGAAAAATTTTAGAAAAATAGAGTGGTTAAATTTGAGTAAAAATTTGCATTTAATAATACCCCCCCCTATGAAAATCGTAATTTGCGGCAGTATTGAATTTACGCCAAAGATAAAAGAGGTGGCCGATATACTAAACGAACGTGGTTATGAGGTTGATATCCCTTTAACCAGTCAACGCATAATTAATGGCGAACTTACGTTAGAAGAATTTAAAAAAGAAAAAAAACAAAATGGCGATGGCGCCTCTCGTAAAATCAAAGATAACGTGATTAAACGTCATTACGATTTGATTAATACTGCTGATGCTATTCTTGTTTTAAATCTTGAAAAAAATGGCGCCGCCAACTACATTGGTGGAAACACTTTTTTGGAAATGGGATTTGCTTACGTTCTAAGTAAGCAAATTTATTTGTATAATAATATTCCAGATACTTCATACACTGATGAAATCGTAGCCATGCAACCCATTATCCTAAACGGTGATTTAGAAAAAATTAAATAAAAAAGTAAAATTATTATCATTAATATTTCGATAAATTAAATATGGAGTTTGATAAACTAAAAATATTGGATGGAAACTTTTGGGATGTGTTTCTTCATCAAGACCAAACAGCTCTCGGCAGATTATATTTTTGGTATAAAAAAGGCGAAACAAACGATTTATTAGACGCACCCAAAGAGGCACTAACTGAATTCTATGACTTGGCTGGCAGAATAAAATCGGCTCTAGCGGCGGCTTTTCAGCCAGATTTATATAATTACTTATCCCTAAATAATGTGACCAGCCATTTGCATGTTCACCTGATTCCTCGTTATTCTAAAGAAATTGAGTTGTTTGGCTTAGTGTTTGATGATAATTCTTTTGGTAAAGATTACCAACGCAACTCTGATTTTGTAGTTAATGAAGAAATACTGATTAAAATAAAAGAAAAAATTAAAGATAACTTAAAATAACACTTCCTTGTCTAATCTTCTTAATCTGCTGAAATCACGCTGCGTTTTTTCTGCTTAAGTTTTTCCCCTCTTATTTACTGACATGTAAAAAGAAAGACCAGCCAAACGAAGGCAAAATTCGCGAGTGCTATTGGGTTTTCGACGAATTAATAAAATGATAATAAATTAAAAAACCGCCTCAGCTTTCGCATATTGGCGGCAACCGACAGGGTTAGTCCCGGGCAATCACGAATCGACGAATTCTATCACTTTTGTCGAATAGTGGACCTCTCCATCATCGCCCAAATAACCATCGCCCAATTCGTGTATATGAAGGTTTGCGCCATCTTCGGCGTAAAGCAGTTTGCACTCGTCACAGGCAAAAAACTTTTCTTTCGGGGAAGCCGGATCGTCCGCGTCTTCCTGCAACACGATTAAGCGACCCTTCCGCCCGCCGTAATGGCCAGTACAACCTTTTACCAAACACCCGGTTTTTCTCATTGCACATCTCCTCTTGGCTAAAAGAACAGAGTTGAAAACACAAAACACCTCTAATAAATTAGTACTATTAGCTAATCTTGTCAATAGCCAAATATAATTAAATAAATAGAAAGTTATGTCAGCAAAAATATTATTCTGGCTATTTACACTGATCGGGGCCGGCCTGGAAATCACCGGCGATATCTTTTTTAAAAAATGGGTAATTGAAAATAAACCATTTTTAGTCTGGATGGGTTTTATAGTCTATCTAATCGCCACTGTATTTTGGGCCATATCATTAAAATATGAAATGTTGTCAAAAGCTATTTCCATTTTTACGATTTTGAATTTAGTTATCGTTTCTTTGGTTGGGGTATTAATTTTTAAAGAAAACATTTCCCTACTCAGCAAAATTGGCATTATTTTGGGCGTAATCAGCATTATACTTATACAGCGGGGTTAATTATACTGCATATCAAAAGAATTTTTTATTTTTAGTCAAAATTTTACCCAGGCGCGATTAAACAAGAATATGAAATCAACGAGTCAAAACCAAACTTTTGACAAAATTTCTTATCAAAACGCAAATATTTCTCAGCAGGAATTTTTTAATTGCACATTTGTAAAATGTGATTTCACCGGCAGTAAATTTTTTAATGTTTCATTTATTGACTGCAATTTTACGGATTGCAACTTATCGAATGTTAAAATTGATAATTGCGGTTTTTTAAAAGTTAAGTTTGAAAATTGCAAGATTATAGGCGTGAGTTTTTCCCAGATTAAAACTTTGCTTATCGACTGGTCGTTTAACCGGTGTTTAATTGAACTTTGTGATTTTAGCAATTTAAAAATGTCGCAAACAAATTTTTTGGCTTGCACAATCAAAGAAACAGATTTTATTCACACTGATTTAAGCCGATCGGATTTTTCCGGCTCGGATTTGGAAAAAAGCCGGTTCCAAAATTCAATTTTAGAAAAAGTTAATTTCTCTGAGGCAAAAAATTACTACATTGATTTGACCCAGAATAAAATCAAAGGCGCGGAATTTTCTTACCCCGGAGTTTTATCATTACTGAAGACTTTTGACATTACCGTGAAGTACTAAACTCAAAATTCGTATAATTTTCAATAAATTAACCGGGGGTTTACATTTTCTTAGATTAGGGTTAAGATATAGCACTGGCCAATTTGGCCATATTTTAACCATAAAATTACTGCCTTCCCCCTTTGCTAAATTATATGAATGAAAATAAATTTGAATCAGAATTTTTTAAAACGCCTGAACCTCCGACGCCAAAAGCGGCGGAATATTTAGCGATTAATCATGAATATTTAAAAGATATCTATCCGCTTCACTGCGCGACGGTTGCCGAAGAAGTAGCCAAACTTATTTTTGAGGATGGCCACACGCCCCAGATTGAAATGGTTTATCAGGAGACAAAAAATGAAGATGGCAGCGTAAAACCCAAAGGTTTTTTGCCAAAAATATACCAGGGAAAAATCGAACCGTGGTTTAGCCACCTGGTTTGCTGCACGCAGAACTTAGCCTTTGATCCGATTATCGGCCAGCCGGTACCTAAAGACGACTACACTAAGTTGGCTTTTGGCGAAGACATAAACATGGAAGTCCAAATTTTTCCTGATGAGCTGAAGAATAATTTAGGGATTGTGGACAACTATGGATAAATTCCACGGACATAATACTTAAAAAAATACTCCCAAAGTTTTGGGAGCATTTTTTATACTGAAAATATTATTCTAGAATCTCTTTCTCATTGGCCGTCTAGCTGGTCGGGCATGATCACTTTCCACCCAACCTTCCGGCTTGGGCAATAAATCTTTTATGGATAAATTAACCCGACCCTTTTCATCAATACCAACCACTTTAACTTTAACCTCGTCGCCGATATTAACCACGTCAGTTACCTTATTGACGCGATTATAGGCTAACTCAGAAATATGAACCATACCTTCTTGACCGGGCAAAAATTCAACCATCGCGCCGAAATCAAATAGGCGACTGACTTTACCGTCGTAAACTTCGCCTACGGCCGCGACTTTGACAATATTTTTAATCCATTCCACGGCTTTGGCGCCGCCGGCTTCATCGGTAGAAGTAACCATCACCGTGCCGTCTTGTTCAATGTCAATTTGCACGCCAGTCTCTTCAATAATTTTATTAATGACTTTACCGCCGGGACCGATGACATCACGAATCTTATCAATATCAATTTTGAAAGAAATAATTCTCGGAGCAAAAGTCGATAATTCAGCTCGAGGCACGGCAATTGCTTGATCCATGACATCCAAAATTTCTACTCTGGCTTTTAGACCTTGTTCCAAAGTCTTTTTAACTACCTCCATGGGCAAGCCTTTAGTTTTGGTATCAAGCTGAATCGCGGTAATACCTTGGCGAGTGCCGGCGATTTTAAAATCCATACCGCCTTTGCCGTCTTCCATATCCTGCAAATCGGTAATGACTTTGAAGAGACCTTTTTCTTCATCGGAAGCCACGCCCATGGCAATACCGGCTACCGGTTTTTTAATCGGTACGCCCGCGTCCATTAAAGCTAAGGTTGAACCACAAGTTGAACCCATCGAAGACGAACCATTGGAACCTAAAACTTCCGAGACGACGCGAATGGTATACGGGAATTCTTCTTTGGAAGGAATCATGGGCTTTAAGGCTTTTTCCGCTAAAGCACCGTGGCCGATCTCGCGGCGACCCGGAGAACCAATACGGCCAGTTTCGCCGACTGAATATGGAGGGAAATTATAATGATGCATGTAGCGCTTCTTGCCGGTTTCTTCCATTCCGTCTAAAAATTGTTCGTCGCCGGGCGCGCCCAAAGTAACAATGGATAGAACCTGAGTCTCGCCGCGATTAAATAAGCCGGAACCGTGAGTGCGGGGCAAAAGGCTGACGCTGGCCGAAAGCGGCCGAATTTCGGTCAATTTGCGGCCGTCGACGCGTTTATCATCTTCTAAAATCGCACGGGTTATTTCTTTTTCCACAAACTCATTGAATAAGGGCAAAGCCTTTTTGCAACGATCTTTGCCAATATTATTTTCTTTCAAATACTTAACCATATTTTCTTTGGCAATGGCCAAAGCGTTCTGACGAGATTCTTTGGTTAATAAATTTTTATCAAACAAAATTTGAGGAATATTCTCCTTAATCCACTGGCTGGCTTTCTCGGCCAATTCTTTCATTGATTCCGGAGTTTCTTCTTCACCTTCAACAACCTTGGCCGCGGGCATCACCTTGGGCAAACCCACCGCTGCCACCACTTCATTAATAAATTTGACCAAATGACTGATATGTTTGGTGGAAAAATCAATGGCCTGATAAACCGTATCTTCGCTGGCTTCATTGGCGCCCGCTTCAATCATTAAGACCTTATTATTCATACCGGCGACAATCAAATCCAATTCGCTTTTTTCGCGAGCGGAAAAAGTCGGGTTCAACACCCATTCGCCGTTAATTTGACCCACGCGTAAACCGGCCAAAGGTCCGGCCCAGGGAATATCGGAAATGGCTAGAGCGGCCGAGGCGGCCACGATCGCAATGGCATCAGCGTCATTTTCCTGATCATACGATAAGACCGTAATGACTACTTGAATTTCATTTTTAATGTCTTTGGCAAATAGCGGGCGAATGCAGCGATCAACCAATCTGGCGGTTAAAACCGCTTCATCGGTCGGCCGACCCTCACGCTTAATCCAGCGACTGCCTTTAATTTTACCGGCGGCGTATAAGCGTTCTTCGTATTCCACGGATAAGGGAAAAAAATCCACGCCTTCGCGGATATTACCCATAACCGCCGTAGCCAAAACCACCGTGTCGCCATAACGCACGGTGCAGGAACCGTTGGCCTGCTGAGCCAATTCTCCGGTTTCAATAATCAGTTTTTTTCCGGCAAAGTCGGTTTCAAAAACTTGCTTTTCCATAATTAATCCTTTCAACTGTTTGCCGGATCACGTTACTAGTATTTATCCAAATGCGAAATTTCATATTTGAATAGCTACTAACAACGCTTGATGGGCAAACCAGTTTTATTTGTTAAACTTTTCTCCCCAGGCACTGGCCCGGGGAGAAATTTATTATCAATTATTGTTTCTTTCTAAAACTCGGAAAGATTTTTGATTTACTCGGCTGGGGCGGCAAAATCAAATACCGTGATTGATCCTGACCCAAATCAATAAAGTCATCGACACTCTCGCCCAGTTTAGCGGAAGTAGTTTTGCCGAAAGCTAAAACTTCCACCTGGCAACCTTTATTTTCTTTCAAATATACGACCAGCGGTACATAATCACCGTCGCCGGAAACTAAAATTACCACGTCAAGCTTATCGGCCATTTTAATCGCATCAATTGCCAAACCCACATCCCAATCAGCTTTTTTGGCGCCACCGGCAAAAATCTGCAAATCCTTGGCCTTAACTTCAAAGCCTTGATTGCCTAAAGCACCAAAAAACGATCTTTCTTCCTCGGACTCCGAACGAATCACATAAGCTATGGCTCTGATCAATTTACGATTGGCCACGGCCGTGCGCAGCACTTCGGAAAAATTTACTTTCGCGCCAAAAAGATTTTTGGCAGAGTGATACATATTGGAAACATCAACAAACACTCCAACGCGCTGCTCTTTGTGTTTTATCATATATTCCTCCTCCTTAGATATTTATTCTTTTTCCTCTTCTTCCTTTTCTTCTTCAATTTCCGGCGCCAGCAAGGCTTCTTCTAAAATTTCCGGTCGGCGTTCTTCTTCCGGTTTAATTACCTTTAATTTCAAATCTTTAACCAAAGCGTCATAAGCTTTTTGATCTTCTCTGAAAAGATAATTTAAAAGCCGCCGTCTTTCAGCAACCTTTTTTAGCAAACCACGACGAGATGAAAAATCTTTTTTGTGATCTTTCAAGTGCTTGGTTAATTCTTTAATTTCTTCGGTTAGAATCGCGATCTGAACCTGAGAAGAACCGGTATCGGAAGCATGGGTTTTATACTTGCCGATAATCTTCTCTTTCTTTTTTTTGTCTAACATTTGCTTGGCCTTTCCTTAACGTTTTTCCAAGCCTAGTCTTTAGAATTTGGCTAAGCCGAGAACACGTTTGTTAGTTTATTAAGTAAAATTATAATATCATAACTAATGGCTTCTGTCAATCCTAAAATAATTTGACATCATCATTAAAAAATTATAATATCGACTCAACCACAAGGAGAAAGTATTGTGCCAAAAATTCAAAAATGTCACCCGGACGGAGTGCCAACTGTCAGTCGCCAAGAAACGACAATGGCAGATAACACTCTGACCAAACCCGGTTCTTATGACACCCTGTCTCAGTTTCAGAAGCAGATGGGTCAAGGGCCGGTTGTTCTTTTCTTTTGGGCCAACTGGTGCCAGCCCTGTCGCGAGCAGATGGAAGTGATGGAAAAACTGGTGCGTGTCTATTCACAGGTTTTGACCATCTTTGACGTGAATATTGACAACCACCCGATTTTGCGTGACGCATACGGCATTGAGTCAATCCCTACTATGGTGATGTTACTCAATGGTAAAGAAATAACGCGACAAATCGGGCTGACCGATCAGTCCACGATGAACCAACTGATCGTGTCGCGCCTCAGCAGTCGTTAACGGAGTCAAAACAACTTGGCTCTTTTTTATTTGGCAGAAACATCAAAGTGTCGTAAAATTATATTATGGATAAAATTATTCAACAATTTCTCAATTACCTTAAAACGGAAAAAGGCCGGACAGATCAAACCTTAGATAACTATCGATTTTATTTGAATCGATTTTTTATCAGTTCAAAAATCAGTCAACCTCAACAAATCAATGAACAGACCACGACCCAATACAAACACTGGCTAGAACAACAAACTAATGAATTTGGAAAAAATTTGTGCCAAGCCACGCAAAATTATCATCTCACGGCTTTGCGCTCTTTCATTCGCTATTTAAATAAAAAAAATATTATTACTTTGGCGGCTCAAAAAGTTATTCTGGGCAAATTGCCAAAAAAATCTTTTAATTACTTAGACATTACCGAGCTCCCCAAACTGCTTGATGCGCCGCTTAAAACCCAGGAAGCGCGCGCGGTTCAGTTACGCGACAAGGCAATGATGGAATTATTATTTTGCGCCGGGTTAAAAGTTTCTGAAATATCAAAATTGAAAAAAACTGACATTAATTTAAATCGGAATGAATTTCTAGTCGCCTCAAAATTTAATAAACCCCGAGCCGCCATTTTATCCAATCAAGCTCAATTTGCCATAAAAAATTATTTAACTTTCAGGCGAGATCTCTCCCCCTTCCTCTTTGTCCGCCACGACAAAGCCAATCCCACCAATAAACCGCCACACATAACTCCCAGAAGCATTCAGCGTTTAATCAAAAGATACGCCAAACTCGCCGGATTGAAAAAAAATATTACCCCACAAACTTTACGTACGACTTTTGCCGCCCAAATGTTCAATCAGGGATCAGAGACAGAATCGGTACAAAATCTTTTAGGCCATAGCTCAATTAATACCACAAAATTATACGAAAATCAGATCTAAAACGGTTGACTTAATCATTTTTTTTTGCTATAATCTTTTTATTCTATCGCCTTCGTTTATTCCTTGTCGGCCTTAATATTTTAAACTAATTTTACTCTGGCTCGTGCCCCTGTAGTTCAATGGATAGAACGAGGGCCTTCTAAGCCTTAGATCGTGGTTCGATTCCACGCGGGGGCACCAGCGAAAGTAAAACACGAGCCCCTTTAGTTCAATGGATAGAACACGAGCTTCCGGAGCTTGTGATGTAGGTTCGATTCCTACAGGGGGCGATTTGAAAATAAGTTAGTTGGATACAGAAGGGTGGCCATGGTGAAATGGTTATCACTAGAGTTTGTGGCACTCTCGTTACGGGTTCGATTCCCGTTGGCCACCCTTTTGTATCTTACATAAAAACTACTCTGTTTATCGTGGCCGCAAGCGTCACTCTCGTTACGGGTTCTTACTTCGTGTCGACCGCCTAGCCGGCGAGACAGGCAAAACAAGGCGAGTGATTCCCGCCTGCCTGCCGGAGTTTTGGCTTGCCAAAACGAAGGTAGGTTGGCCACTTAAAAAAACATCTCCCGCAAGGGAGGTGTTTTTTATAATGACACCCTCCCCGCCCTAACGGACAGGTTTTACGGTTAGAAAATAAAAAAAGTTCGTTTGAGCTGCCTCATAAACGAACTTATTAAAAACGTTACTTCGAAGGAACTGCTTTGTTTCGCGCCTTCTCCAGTGCTTCCTGAATAGCGGTAATCGTTACCGGATCGGAGCCGTAGCCATCAGAGGCAACGATATTGATATCCTTTCGAATATCGGGAGGACCGCTGCCGTATATGGTTTCGATATGCCGATATTTCCGTACCTGGGCAAAAGGACTATTTTCCCAATAATCCAATGCCGACTCCAATGCCGGAATTGCTCGAGGATCTTTTGACGATCCCAACCACTCGGCGGCCCACTTGCAATTCTCCGTCTTAGTAGGATTGTTGAAAGGCGATGCTCCAAGGGCATAGATCTTGTATAAAACCTCATCGCTGAGAATGGGACTGACGACTGATCTGACCTTGGGGTACTCCTGCAGGGGCTTGAGCGCTTTAAGTGCTGCCCATCTTGCACCGAGATTCACACCCTTCAGATGATTCAGCAGTTCGTCAATGACTGGCCCAAAAGCCTTGATCTGACCCTTATTCGCTGCCACGGCTGAAGTTATCATGGACCACTGTTTTTCTCTATCCATGTTATAACTGTGGGCGATTTTGATGAGTGCCGGCATTTCGGACTGAGTGACATGCAATTCAAACAAAGAATCAATCGCATACTCTGAAGAAGGCCCACCATCAACAACTATCTCAACCAAGATTTCCCTAACCCTCAGGCCTCCTATTTCAGTCAAGGAATCAATGATAAACTGGCAGTCAATAGACGCGATACTACGTTCGCCGGTGAGAGGATCCGTAGTTGTCAGTTTCTGAAGGTACTGGTGGAGAGGCTCAACCGCCCGCTGATCACCAAGAGAACCCAACGACTGAATGGCAACCATAAAATGGTCTGGAGCGGCCCGGTGAGATACATGCACCGGGAAATCTTTTTCAGCCACTGCCATCAGGGCCTCAAAAGCGCTCTTATCGCCGATTCTGCCCAGAGCCCTCATGGCATTTCCTCTGATCTGATCGTCATTATTTTCAAGCTCCTTGATCAGATCCAAAACAGCGGCTTTGCCAATCTTTACGAGAGCTTCCTCGCATTGATACGCCCCCCAACTAGAACCAAGTCCCTTAATAAGATACGGCATGCCGTCATTGCCACTCTCCACCAGGAAACGAGCTATCGCTTCTTGATGGGAAATAAGATCGGAATCATCAAAGGCCTGACACAACATAGATAGAGCGGGCTTGCCGATTTCACGTAATTCCCGAGTGGCCATCGGCCTCGTTTGCTTGTCTCCCAATTGAACAATCAGGGCTTTGATCCTCTGATTGTACTCAATCCCGTTGTCCGATGCCACGGCGACGTTGGTCCAGAAAAAAATCGCCGACAAAACTAATCCCATAATCAAAGTTGACATTCTCATCGAATTCACTCCTCTGTGTTGACTTCCCATGACTAGTGAAAGGTACATTCCCTCCTCATTTGGTTTACACCTACAGCTAAACATTGTCAATAATTTAAAAGATATCCTCGACCCTTCAATAACCATAACCATGAATAATTTAATTCTAACATTATCCCATCCTTCAACCCTTTTGTGCCTTAGCAAAAATCGCCTTAATGGCGATTTTTTGATATAATAAAAAATATTATACTACTAATTTATATGATTTATCTAATTGGCGGCGCCCCGCGTTGTGGCAAAACTATTCTTTCAAAAAGCATTGCCAGACAAAAAAAATTATCTTGGCTTTCAACGGATGCAATTCGTCCAATAATTTTGAATTACCTTTCAAAATCCCAAATCAAAATTAAGTTTCCTCAAACTACCATGACCACCCCGGAAAATAAATTTCGCTTCGATATATATTCGGCTGATGCTATGCTAAAAGCTCAACTAATCGAAGCGGAAACTATGTGGCCGGGAATAAAATCCCTGATTACTTCACTTATTTACCGAGAGCAAGATTACGTCATTGAAGGAGTTCACTTACTGCCTAAACACTTAAAAGAACTGACAAAATCCGAATTGAAAAAAAATGTCAAAATTGTGTATCTAGTCAAAAAAAATTTAACCAAAATTATCAGGGATTTTCCCAAAAATAAAAAAGAGTATGATTGGATGCTGCCATCAATTATGGGCGACGCGCCAAGATTAAAAAAGGCGGCCAGGATGGTACAAGTCAAAAGCGAATATTTTTACCGAGAAGCGAAAAAATACCATCTTAAAGTAATCAATACCGATGATAATTTTGAAAAAAAATTACGCCAGGCTTCTGATTATCTTCTTGAATAGAAATAAATTAATACCTAAGCTACGGCCATCAAGGCTTGTCTGCTGTCAATATTAGCAACTCACAAATCTTATTAAAAATATCTCTTTGGGTTTATGGAGATATTTTTTTGTAAAAAAATAAGTGCCGGAAAATCAATCCCGACACCTAACACGATAGAAAGGTCAATTACTTGCGGCGACGCTTTTTTTCCACCCAGGAGAGGCTGAAAGACAGAGTATACTCAAGTCCACGACTGAGCCTAGACTTGTCTCCCACTCGATTCCACTGCCTCCAAGGTTGCGTCTTGACCTCACAATGTGGACACTTTAAAGAAAAATCATTCTCTCCTACCTGCCGACGAATGGTAGCAATCACCTGCTCAACGTCAATACACGGCAGCATAGTATGACATTGCTCGCGCTTTAATGCGACTTCTTGGTCGGCATCAGGGACATAGCCAACGGCCTGAATGGAAACCGATGGCGTCCCAACAAAATACGTGTGGACTCTGAATTCATTAAAAAATCCTTTCTCCGTAATCAACCGAATCGCCTCCAAAAACCCGGCTGCCTGCTCAAAGAATTTGTCCGCCTGGTTTGGCATGACCAAAACCTCCATTATCCGGTTAGGGTTTCAAACGACTCAAACGCGACTATATAATATACCACAAAAATAAAAGTTGTCAACCGAAATCACGCCTTGAAATAAAACTACTGTTAGCAACCTACTTGCCTGTTTAGCTTTTTAAGATACTCATCGAAATAAGGCGATCGGACTAAGCATGGACAAGGCCCATAAGTGTCATAAAAATTTTGCTCCTGCTGGCGCTTAAAAGCATAACTTTCAGCCAATGATTTGTTAAAAACATTTCCCAGCAGGCCGTTGGTTTTTGCGGTATAAGCACAGGTCATATAATCTCCCGCCGGACTAACACCAATGCCATTACTGGAATAAGCGCAAAGTCCATTACCCCCTAAAGTAAGAGGTCCCGTGGTGTCCGATAACTGTTTAACCAGGCTTTCGATAGTTTTATAATCATCAGGCCTCAATAAGCTGCGCCAGTTACCGACTGCATTGCCCAATTTCGCCAAAGGGTTGCAAATAAAAAATATATCATCCCCGCAAAATTTTTTTATTTTTTCTACTTCATCCATATTCAAACTGCTAACGGTGGTGTTGATTGCCAATCTAACAATTATATGACCATTTTCTTGTTTAACATATTGTTGGTAAATTTTTCGGGCCAAAGCGATATTTTCCAAAACTTGCTTAAAAATACTTTCATCATTATTGCCTGTTAGCTTTAAATAAAGTTCGGGAGAAAACGAATCAAAACTGATAACCAAGGACGTATTATGAGCGGCATAAAAATTAATTAACTCCTCAGTCAAAATACTGGCATTACTGTAAATAATAGTAATCATGCCCGACGCATCAATTTTTTCAATAATATTTTTGATGTCTTGATACAAGCTGGGCTCGCCTTCACCGGCTAAGATGACGGCCTGACCATTCATGGCTTTAGCTTCTTGGATTAAGGCAAAAATTTTATCAACCGTAATTGGAACATTTTGTATATTGGATTTATTATTTTTTAGGTTAAAACATTTTTTGCATTGATAATTGCATAAAAATGAAAAATTGATCATGAGATAAGTAAAGCCATCTAACTGCCCTGATTTAGATAAATGCCAAGGCGTGCCTCGAAATATTTTCTTATTATTTTCTAGCATAAATTTTATCCAATCAACTGACTACTAGTTTAAATCTTAGTATGGATGCCGCATTCGCCGCCACACTTATTAGTATTCTGCCATCGGCCAAGTCTTTCTGATTTATCATCAGCAATAATGGCTGTGCAAGGCTGGCAACCCAAACTCCTGTAACCATCTTTATACCAAGGATGTATTGGCATTTGATTAAAAGCAATATAGCGCCAAATATCTAATTCCGTCCAATCCAAAATTGGATTAATTTTAACTACTTTTTTATATTCAATTTCTTTGAAATCCTTTCTGGTTTCACCCTCAGTATTTCTTAAACCCGTCAGCCAGGCGCTTAGGCCAAAAATGGCTTGGGCGGTAGGCGCGACTTTAAAATATTCACAACATTTTTCCGGATCACTTAGCCACAACTTTTGTTCTTTAGCCTGGATATTATCTTCTTGAATATATTCTTTGATATTTAAATGCCAAAGTTGGGTAACCAAATTCTTAAATTCA
>Ga0172381_10002901_pt1 | contig 18533 bp, 21 predicted proteins | sample Leawel6488metaG_FD_119754 | JGI IMG/M metagenome (GOLD analysis project Ga0172381, IMG submission 119754) | Leachate microbial communities from a municipal landfill in Southern Ontario, Canada - Leachate well 64-88 metaG | ecosystem: Engineered > Solid waste > Landfill > Unclassified | place...
GAATTCCCGGGCCAAGGAATATATTTCATTGGGTTTGAATGAGGTTTTGCGCATATGGTAATGATTAGGGCAATAAAATTACCATATGGGCGGTTAAATGGGGATTAATTTAGAACACCCCCAGAATTAACGAGCGGGGTTCATGTTTATCCCAGTTTCAACATCGTCCCAGACGGCCGGTAAATTATGGTAAAATATTATATATGAACAAAACAACACTTCATGATCAATGGGTCGTTAAAGCGCCCGTAAATGACGTATTCGAAATAATGACGGACTTTGAAAAATTCCCGAAAAATTTCCCAAAGGTTGCCGAATCAATACGGGTTAATAGGCGTGTTGGAAATTATGTCGAGATGGAAGCAACCGTAAGATCATTCGGGAAAAGGTTCCAAGTGAAAATGAATTATCAAATTCTCCCGGGGAAAGGCTTCATTTCGGATAATGACAGTTATCAGTTTGGGACTTCCGGACATGAAGAGATGAAGCTTTGCCAACACCCAAAAGGAACCTTAATCGACTACACCTATCAAGTCACCATCCATAATAAATGGCTAGGCATAATCGCGGTGCCCTTACTGCGCTGGTATTCGATGAAATACTGGGAAAAAGCAGTTATTGACCAGCTCAAAAAGATCCTTGAGAAATAATGGTTTCAACATCATCCCAAACAGCACACCAAATATCGGACTATAAGACCAAAAAATCAACCCTCTGCGGTAAATTTTTGTATAAAATCGATTAGAAATATTCTTACAAAAAAGTGGACACGAAAATTTGACAATTATTATGATTATTGACACTTCCATACTTAGAATGCTATTTAAAAATAAAGGTGAAATACCTATGGATAACAGCAACCCAGGAAATCCGGGAAACCCAGGGAACCCAGAGATAAGGGTTCTGGAAAGGGTGGTATTTGGCCTATTTAATAAGGCCAGGACAAAGAATAGGAATATATTGTGCATGGTCGGCCGGGCGGCATACAAAATTGAGCCCGAAGGCTCAGGGGTGCGCCTGACAAAAATAGACGGGAAGGGCATGCACCAAATATCTTTGGAATCACCAGAAACTGTTGGGTTAGGTGCTAATCTGGATGGGTTCGTGGGGGCTGCCAGCGACCTGGAAACGGCGGCCGTAATGGAACCTAGGGAATGGAAAGTCCTTTATGGGTCAAATTAGTGTGGCGCAGTGCAAATATTCTGGCAGAAAGTAATTGGTGTTTCTGCCAGAATATATATTTTAGTGCGCGGCGCTTTTTTAATTTACAAACAGCATCCCGCGGAGGGACGCCTGAAGCGAAGCCAAAAGCGGTTCAACGAAAATACCCCCGTCGCGTTTTTCCCCGGGTAGCTCCATTTGCAAACAATGTTCGCCTTAACAATGACGCTGCAATACTATTTGCCGGATAATTCCGAAATTTTGACAATTTGACGAAAAAATATTAAAATATTACAGAAAAGATCGTTGTGGAGGAGTTTAATGCGAATAACGACTTGCAGCTGCGGGATGGTTCATTGCGATTTTCATCCCTTCGGGATACTGAACCGCGGAACTGGATTTATGACCATCGAAATCGGAAAACCATTCGATATGCAAAAATTTTCTGGCGATAAATCCCAAGAAATCATCAATGCACTGGCGCGACGGATCAATGCCGGGTCGCAAATCGGTCTTTGCAATGACGGATTTTGCGTGCGGCCAATGAGCCAATCGCCGGGGTCGGTCAGGGATGTCGTAGCGGAAGTGATTCGCGACGTGGTATCAAGTCACGAGCCGATAACAAGCCAGCTTCATGCTTTGGGAAAAGTGTGCAGCGGTGTATGTGAACTTTGTAAATGCAGTTATGGGGCGAAAGTTGGATCGCAAACCTAAGCTCTTTTCCTTTTTTCTATTCATTCCGCGCCAAAGCGCGGAAATTTATTAATATAAGGTGGTATGGATGACGATACTAAAAATATACAAAAAAAAATCACAAGCCGGGCAACCGATTATTCCAAATGGTACTCCGACGTTATCGACGCGGCTGATCTTGCCGACAGCAGTGCGGTAAGGGGATGCATGATCATTAAGCCTTACGGCTATGCCCTTTGGGAAAAGATTCGAATAATTTTTGATGCGAAATTTAAGAAACTGGGCGTAAGCAACGCCTATTTTCCGTTGCTCATACCTCAAAGTTTTTTAGCTAAAGAAGCGAAACATGTCGAGGGATTCGCAAAAGAGGTGGCCGTTGTGACCCATCATCGCCTTGAAAGCGATGGAAAAGGCGGATTAAAACCCGCCGGCGAGTTGAGTGACCCCCTGATCATCCGCCCAACTTCGGAAACAATCATTTATGACGCATTTTCGCGGTGGATTTGTTCTTATCGGGATTTACCTTTGCTGATAAACCAATGGGCCAATGTCGTGCGGTGGGAAATGAGGACTCGGCCCTTTTTACGGACTACCGAATTTCTATGGCAGGAAGGCCACACGGCGCACAGAACAAGCCAAGAAGCGTCTGAATTTGCTTTAAAAATTATCAATGAATACAAGGATTTTGTGGAACACGAGATGGCATTGCCGGTGATTGCCGGCTATAAATCCGAGAGCGAAAGGTTTGCCGGAGCCGACCAAACTTTGTGCGTCGAGGCAATGATGCAGGACGGAAAGGCCCTGCAGGCGGGGACTTCGCATATGCTTGGCCAGAATTTTGCCAAGGCATTCAATGTTGCCTTTACTGATGAGGAGGGAAAATCGAATTTTGCCTGGCAAACAAGTTGGGGAGTCAGTACCCGCCTAATTGGAGCTTTGATCATGGCACACAGCGACGATAAGGGATTGGTGTTACCGCCCAAAATGGCTTCAATTTCCGCGGTGGTGGTTCCGGTGGGCCAGGGAACGGCTGAATATGATAATGTTCTTAATTATGCCAAGGAATTTGCGCAAAGATTGGAATCCGAAACCGGGTTAACCGTTAAATTTGACGACCGCGAACTGCGTTCCGGTGAAAAATATTTCTATTGGGAAAAACGGGGAATACCGGTGCGGATCGAAATCGGCCCGCGCGATTTGGCAAAGAAATCGGTGGTTTATGTCCGGCGCGACAACGGCCAAAAAAGTTTCATTCCCGAAATTGACGCCGCAAACAAACTCAAGGAATTACTTGCCAATATCCAGACAAGTTTATTTGATAAAGCGGCAAAATTCAGGGAAGACAATATGCGGGTAGCCAATAGCTGGGTTGACTTCAAGCAAATTATCAACGAAAAACCGGGATTTATCAGGGCTCACTGGTGCCAGGGCTTGGAATGCGAAGCAAAAATCAAAGAAGAAACGATGGCGACGATCCGCTGCATCCCTTTTGATGCAAAGCCAGAAGAAGGCAAATGTGTTTTTTGCGGCAATGCGTCGCATAACCGAGTTATATTCGCAAAAGCCTATTAGTCGCGCAAACGTCGGGGTATTGGATCAACCAAGCTTACCCATGAACATTTTTTCCAACAACCCGTTTTCAAGAATTTTTTGTGACGTTTCATTTGCAACTACTTTTCCTCTATCAAGGACATAGCCGCGGTGGGCGATATCGAGCAATGATTTGATATTATGCTCAACTACCAAGATGGCCGTTTTGTGTTTCTCGTTTATTTCCTTAATCTTTCCAAAAACTTCTTTAATGATTTTTGGTGCAAGGCCAAGCGATGGCTCATCAAGAAGTAAAACTTTCGGTTCGGTCATAAGCCCTCGCGCCAAAGCGAGAATTTGTTGTTGGCCGCCGGAAAGCATTCCGGCATTAGTTTTACGCTTTTGTTTCAATAGCGGGAAAGTCTCCATCACCTTGGCAATGCGTCCTTTAAGTTCCCCGTTATCGCCAACTATAAAAGCGCCAATTTCCAAATTTTCTTCGACCGTCAAACGGCTGAATACGCGGCGGCCCTGCGGCACAAAAGAAATACCCCTTTGTACAATTTCATAAGCCAGCGGCTGTATCTCTTTTCCGCGCCATAAAACCTTTCCGGAATGAATGGGTGCCAAGCCGAAAATTGCTTTAAGCACCGTTGACTTACCGGCGCCGTTTGGCCCCATTAAAGCCACGATTTCGCCTTCATCGAGCGAAATATCGATGCTGTCAAGCGCTTTTACTTCGCCAAAATTGACCGAAACATCATGAAGTTGCAGTAAGGTTTCTTTTTCCATATTTATTATCTCCCAAGATACGCTTCAATAACCTCTCTTTTCCCCAAAACGGATTCGGGTTTGCCTTCGGCCAATAGCTTGCCTTCATCCATCACAAAAATATGGTCGCAAAGCTCCCGGATCAAACCCATATCATGTTCAACCAAAATAACGGTTTTGCCCCTCCGCTTTAAATCTTGGACAATACTGGAAACAATTTTTCTCATCTCCGGAAAAAGCCCCGCAAACGGTTCGTCAAAAAGATAAATCTCCGCTTGCGTCGCCAGTGTTCGGGCAATCTCCAAAAGTTTCCGCTGGCCGTAGGACAAATTTGCCGCCCGCCGATTTTTATTTTCCCAAAGACCGACTTGCCGCAAAGCATCCGCGGCGATTTTGTGGTTGTCGTCGGGATGTCTTCCAAAAAGCGAGCCACAAACATTCCTCTCGGTTACGACAACCATAATATTGTCCAACACTTTCATTTGTTCAAATAGGCGAACATTCTGGAATGTGCGAGTAATACCATAAGAAAAAACCTGGTGCGGCAATAGCCTTGTAATTTTATCCGCTCCGTTTACGACAATTCCGCCGCCATCAATTTCCAAAACCCCGCTCAAAAGATCAATTAACGTGGTTTTGCCGGACCCGTTTGGCCCGATAATGCCGGTAACTTGTCCTTTTTCAATCCCAATCGAAAGCCCGTCAACGGCGTGCACACCATCAAAAAGCTTTACTAAATTTTTTGTCTCGATAATTTTCATAGCTTGTATTCGCCAACCAACCCTTGCGGCCGATAGAGCATGAGCAAAATTAAGATTAAGCCATATATCACTTGCCGCATTTGCGCCTCAATGTTGGACGGGAAGCCCACAAAACGCATAATTTCCGGAAGAACTATTAAAAACAATGCCCCAAAGATCGAACCGCGCAGGTTGGCAAGCCCACCCAAAATGATTATTGCGAGGATGAACATCGACTCGTCAACCCGAAAACCGGAAGGGTCAATAAAAGCAATATACGAAGCAAAAAGAGAACCGGCGACTGCCGCCATCGCGGCGGAAATGACAAAAATCACAAGTTTGAAATATAGAGTGTTATATCCAAAAACCGCAATGGCGGTTTCGTCTTCACGGATCGCTTTCAATACGCGGCCGAAAGGGGAGTTGGCGACAAAACGTGCGGCCAGGCATATTAGAACCAAAAAAATTGACGCAAGAACCAGAAAATTAAAATTATTCGCAAAATTTATGCCAAACAACTCCGGCCGGGAAATTCCGGGTATCCCCAAAGATCCTCCCGTTAAATTTTTCCAGTTGAGAAGGATGCCAAAAACAATCGTGTTAAATCCAAGAGTTCCAAGCGCATAATAATCACCCTTAAACCTTGATAAAACTATGCCGATAAGCAAACTTACGGCGGCCGCGGCCGCAATTCCCAGGATTAAAGATCCAAAGAATCCCACGCCGGTTTTTGTCAACAATATCGCGGTAGTATATGCGCCAATGCCGTAAAAAGCGGCATGAGTTACGGACAAAAGCCCGGCATAGCCGACAATCAAATTCAAGCTCACGCCCAGGATGGCGTAAGTAGCAAACAAAATGGCTAAATGTATCAAATACTCCATGCTAATTTTTCATAATTCCGCGGGGTCGAAGAATTAAAATAGCAATCAAAAACACAAAGGCGACGGCGTCTTTCCATTCGCCAGATATCTTCCAAATGCCAAAATTTTCCACAAAACCCAAAAGGAAAGAACCCAAAACCCCGCCGTAGATGTTGCCAACCCCGCCGACAATGGCGGCAATAACTCCCTTGAAGAGCAAACTCAAACCCATTGTCGGCTCAATCCCAACGTCAAATCCGACCAAAATCCCGGCAAGTCCTGCAATTGCCGAACCGACAAAAACGATGTAGCCGATGATTTTGTTGGTATCCATTCCGATGATCCGCGCCACTTCCTCGTCATCACTGATGGCCCGCACCGCCTTTCCGAAACGCGTTTTGTAAAGGAGAGCTACAAGCCCGGCCATAACCAAGGCCGCGGCCAACAAAATAACAATTTGTGTCTGCGTTATGGTACCCCCAAAAACCGTAAAGACTTTTTGCGTGCCGATATTTTGGGAAAGTGTTTTATAGCGGCTGGAAAAAAGTATCGCAATAACGGCCTGCAAAGCGGTCATTACTCCAAGCGAAGCGACAAGTAAAACCATGTTTGACGCTTTACGCCGGCGGAGCGGGAGATAAATCAATTTATCCAGGCCAAAACCAACAACCCCGGCCAATACAACCCCAATAATAATGGCAACAGAGGCATCCAATCCTAAAGTTTTGGCAAAATAAAACACCGCATAGCCGCCGATCGTCGCCATTATGCCGTGCGCCAAATTGAAAAACTTTGTCGCGCCATAAACAAGGTTAAAACCAAGCGCGACCAATGTATAGATTGCGCCGGCAATGATGCTGTTTATGATTAATTGCCAAAGCATGCCTATTTTTACTTATTTACCCGCCGGAATACCTCGGGGCGATATCTTAGATCGAATTTATATTTTTATAAGATTTTCGACGCCCGGGGTATAAACCCCGGGAGGCGACCAAAGGATGTTTCCTTGAAGCATATTAATGCTTTCGGGATTACCCTAAGGGATCATCATCCATCGGTTCCCATGGGCTTGACCCGGGGTCTACCTCTGGATAGATTTTATTCGACCAGTTTTATTGTGTTTTCTTTACAAAATTGCCCCGAAAAACGGGGCAATTTTGTATCGCACGAATGCGAAAGTTATTAATTTTCTACGGTAACAGGTTTCCCGTCTTTTATCATGCGGACGGCAGCATTCGATATCACGATCCCGTCTTCATTGACGCTTAGATTGCCAAGCGCCCCGCTGAAGTTTTTAATCGTTGTCATCTCTTTTGCTATTTGCTCAGGCGTCGGTTTTTCCGAGCTTTTTACCTTTTCAGTGGCAGCAACCACCAAGTTAATGATGTCGTAGGCGTTAGCCGCCCCCATAGTCAGATTCTTGGAGGTTTTCGCGGCAAATTTATCGGTAAAGTCTTTTGTCGGATCGGCGGAATTAACATACCATTCTCCCTCGAAAATATCGACTTGGTCACTTAGCTCAAAACACTCAACCGACGTAAGCGGCGTATTTATTCCCGCTTCTTTGATCTGCTTACCCAACACCTCCAGTTCGGGCGAAAACGCCATTAACATGTAAATTTGGGCGCCACTATCCTTTGCTTTGGCAATAATACTCCGAAAATCCCTTTCCCCGGAGTTAAATATTTGCTCGGTCACAATTTCAATATCCGTCCCTTTCAATTTTTCCTTCAGGTCGGCGATCAACGCGTTGGCACCTTGTGCGTTGGATTCAAATATTCCCAACTTTTTTATCCCTCTTCGTTGCAATTCCGCAACAAAAACCCTATTTTCTTCGGCTAGAGGTGTCCAGTGGATGAAGTTGTATTCACCTTTTGCCACCACGGGATCCGTCGCGATGCCAAAATGAACAACCTTATTTTGTTCCGCGATAGGTGAAATTACATTTCCAGGGCCGGAACCAAAGGATACGATCGCATCCACCTTGTCTACGCTTATAAGCTTATTTGCCGCGCTGGCCGACATTTTGGAATCCAATTGGTCATCTTCAAAAATCAATTCGTAAGTATATTGCGTATCTCCCAGATTTTCCTTGGCAAGCAATATCGAGTCCCTTATACCCTCGCCGATAAAAGCAAGATCGCCCGTCAATGGGGCGACTACGCCGATTTTGATTGACTTTGCCGAAACTTCATTTGGACCCTTCGATGCGAAATAGACAGTTGCCACAACGGCAACAACCGCAATTAATCCGACAATCCGTTTTATTAGTTGGCTCATAATAGTTATTATTTGGTTTGTTACAGAGAAGATGTTCTCTTTAAATTAAACTACTTTACCACGAAAAAACTAAAGCCGCAACCGTATAAACGATCATTACCCTCATAGCATTTATTACATTAACCCTAGTTTGGTTATATTGCCCATTTACAATCTATGCGGTATAATTACAGCCAGCCCGAAAAAATTTCTTAAAAATACGGTGATCCGTAGTATAATTAATTAAATATAATTATAATTTATGATCCTAACTCGAGACGTGATTCTAGAAGAGATGAAAAAGGGGAATATCGGTATTTCGCCTTTTGATGCCAATAATTTGGGACCGGCATCGTATGATTTGGCCCTGGGTACCAGCTTGCGGTTTTTTGTACCGCAAAAAGAAGCTTATGCGGTACACAATGAGGCGGATTTTAATGAACTGACCAAATTGATTGAGATGGATGAAAACGGCTACACGATGAAACCGGGAGAAGCCGTCCTGGGCGTAACGGTCGAAAATATTACTTTATCAACGCACATCGCCGGCTGGCTCGAAGGCCGCAGCCGGTTTGCGCGCCTGGGATTAATGGTGCATATTTCGTCGCCGTTCATGCAACCGGGAATCAATAACCGGGAGGTACTGGAAATCGCCAATTTGGGCCCCACGCCACTCACAATTTTACCGGGAACCAAAATCTGCCAGTTTGTATTTGAATATTGCCAGGGGAATGCCGCATATGCGGGCAAATTCAAAGCGCAAAAATCAGCTTAAATAGAGATTTGGAGAAACAAAAAAGGCATAATTATGCCTTTTTGTTTCTCCAAATTACAAAACTTCCCTATTCAACAATACTGAAGTTTCCGGTACTTTCTTTTTAGCCAGCTGCGTTCCATTCCTATACGCTTCTATCTTAATACGATAATCCGAATCATGGTCAAGCCCGGAGGGAATTTCCCAATCATAAGCTCCCAGATTTCCCGCTAAATTGACAACAACCATATAATCAGCGATATCCGAATCGTCCTTATATTCGGTTAGCCATATATTAATTTTGTCGCTTTTCTCCAATCCGTTGGATTCCCATATAATATTCAGGTCATCTCCGGCGTGGTAGATTTTACCTTTGGCCGGCGACAATATGGTAATCGCAAAGGGTTGGTTGCACGCCCCGTCTTCACAACCATTCGGACAAACATATAATTCCTTGCGAAGCGTCCGCTTGCCAAGGTCATCCGTTTGACACCAATATTCGGTCAAGGTATTTCCCGAGCACGATTCGGCATAATGATACGTTAAATGTGTTATTTATATAATAACATATTTACCAGTGTATTGACGTCAAAAAACCGATAAATATCGGTTTATTATTCCTTGATTTCGTGTTAATATTAGGCAATGAAAAATCAGCCATCCGGCAAAAACAAGGCCGCGCGGATCGAAGAGGAATACCAAATATTCCTGGGTAAACTTAATTTACTCATAGCAAAACAGCGCCAAGCTATTGTTGAATATCAAAACAAACTCAAAGAAAGCAAATTAGCGCAGATCAAGAAACACCTTAACGAAAGGAAATAACCCACCCATGGCACCAGAAAGACACGATCTATCAAACGCCGAAGAATTGGCAATCGGAAAAGAAGGAATTACGGAAGGCGGCGGAATATTACCCGAATCCCGCGAAGCGGAAATTGACCCCGCCAAGTTGGCGATGGAAAAAATTGAAGCCGCGGCGACCCAAGTAGAGAAATTGGCCGAGGATGGGCCGCGGCAAATGGATAAAGTTGAGCAAACCCTCGGCCTTTTGCCCGAAGAGGTAGTGGCGGGGCGCCAAGATTCGAAAATATCAGAGCAATTGGAAGCAATCAACGAAGATGCCAAGGGATTGACGCAAGAATTCGCAAGCAATGTTTCCAATCTGGCCCGCGCCGAAAGCGACCCGGAACCCCAGGACACAGAAATCGGGAGTGATATCGAAATTGTTCGTAAGGAAAAGGAAAACAGCGAACCGACAATAAAGGAAGCCCGCGAAAAATACATCCAGATTCTGGAACAGAGAGGGCTATTTAAGCTATCTAAGGAGGATTTCCAAAAATACCTTTCCCCCGAGGTTTCAGGGCCAAAAGATATTTTAATGCAACAAAATGTGGGCAATTGCTTTGCGGTTTCAGGGTTTGACGGATTAAGCAAATCCCCCCATTTTGAAATTCTTTGCCGGACATCAATGGCAAGGCTACCGGATGGATCATGGCAAGTGAGAATTCCGTTTATGAGTGAAAGCGGGAATGTGGTCACAATTACGCCGGAGGAACTTTTGCCTCAAAAAAACAAACGCTATCTCAGGCGGGCAAAGGGGTCTCTAATTATGCCTGATTTTAGGCAATATCTAAATCCGGTAAGCGGAAAAGAAGGCATGAGGGTTTTGGAAGCGGCATGGGAAAAAGCCCGATTCGGATCTATGAACCGATCGGAAGCGGATAAAGGCGGCCAGGCCTATGATGTTTTAATGCTATTGGGGGGAAAAAATTTCATTAATGACAGCATTGACGCAAGATATCGGCCGTATCCAAATAAGGATACATTATACGAAAAACCGCTCGCCAAAGTTGCGTATCACAAAGCAGAAAAATTAGATGATTTTTTAAAAAATTTTGATCCCGAAATATATATCGCAATCGGCAGTTCATTAGGAAAAATTTCGCAAAATCTTAAAAATGGGGAGTATATAGTCAAAAACCATTGCTATACGTTCTCCAGTGTTGATGCCGAAAAGAAATTGATTTCCCTTGTTAACCCGTGGGACACATCATTGGTTACGCAAATAAGCTTTGCCGAGTTTAAGGAAAATTTCCGCACATTAAACCTTATCCGGATCAATAACGCCGCACTGTTGAAAAATATGGCGCGCGCCGCAAACAGTAAAAATCCGAATACCGATATTAAAAATAATTAAAATTTATGAATACAAATTTCCCAAATCCCGGCATCGAGAAAGACAATTGTCCCGAAACCGGCTCGCACGATCTTGCCGTTAAGTTTGAGGCGCAAATCAAAGATGCGATCGTAAAGAAGCCCAACTCCAATGTAAGCGCCGACGAATTAAGTTTATTCCTTAAAGACAAGGCGGGAGTTTATTTGAGCAAGGAAGATCCGGATACCTTATGCTGTCTCGTTTGCGGGAATAAAAACGGGTTGATTTACCTGGTGACGGCCAAAATAACTGAAAATGGCCAGGAACTGGCCGATTTCAAATCGGACGCCATTGGTTAATCAACAAAAAGCCTTATGATATTTAATTATCGGAACCCAGACAGCCGCTTAAGGGCGGTTTTTAGTTGATATCGACCGACATTGGATTAAAAATACGGAAATATTCCTTGACATTGCCAATCTATTATTGGATATATAAAACATTGATAAGCAAGGAAAAAGGATTTGGTGTTTAAAGATGATACAGACGGTTTCATTACTGGGATTAAACAAATCAGACACTCTTGCGGCGCTATTCAATGCGGCAAGGATCGGGGGTCGCAAAAACGCGACCCGATACACAAAAATGGGACGGCGGGAAGCAAGCGACTTGTTGAGCAAAAGTTCTTACATCGGCTCCCTCGACGGCAGATCATTAAAAATAGATTTTTCGGGCGAGCGGTTCGATTCCAGCTATTATGACCGGGAGAATGGCGAGGGCTTAGCCCAAACGGTCGTCGACGAGTTGCGAAACTGGAAATAGGCTAAGGGGCTCATCGCGCGATGGGCCCATTTTATTAATATCTACCTTGATTTACCTGAGATTTGTTGTATAATATTAATACATTAACAATAACCATGGAAACAAACATTCCAAATCAAAATTCAAACGATCCCAACCGCCAGCCCCAGATTGGCAAAGTTAAAGGGGGCTATTTGATAATTGTCGAAAGCTTGAAATTATTAAACAATAACAAGTCAACGATACTTTTCCCACTTTTTTCGGCGATCGCCAGCAGCGTAGCCATTGCGGCTTGTGTATTCATATACATTTACTTTGCGGCCTCCACAAACGGAGCCCAGCTTTCCCCCAATAAAACCACGGATGAGTTCATAATGTATGGATCGGGTTTTATTTTCTATCTTGTTACCACGTTTATAGTATCTTTTTTCCAGGCCGGCCTAGCGATTGCGATCAGCACCCAGATAAACGGCGGGAAAATAACTTTCAGCCAGGCAATGGCGGCCGCCGGAAAGCATGCGGGGAAAATTTTTGTTTGGTCGCTGGTATGGGCAACAGTGGGCGTCATATTGGATTTCATCCAAAATAAAACAAAACTCGGAGGCAGGATCGCAACCATGATATTGGGCGCGGCCTGGGGAATCGCGACCTTCTTTATTGTCCCGGTACTGGTTTTGGAAAACGGGTCAATTGGCGCCTCGCTGAAGCGCTCGGTGGATATTTTTAAAAAGAAATGGGGGAAACGCTGATTGCCAATTTTGCCGTTTCCCTATACTTTGTATTTTTTTGGGCAATCGGCCTGGTACTGTTTTTCGGATACTTGTTCCTCGCCGAGCCGAGTTTGCCAATGGTAATTTTTTCGGTTGCCTTGTTTGTGATATTTTCGGCAATATTGTCGATCATATTTTCGACCGTGGAGGGGATTTACCGCGTCATCCTTTACGAATATGCCGCCAATGACAAATTCCCGCCGGACTTTGCGCAAGAGCTGGTTACGGGCGCAATCAAAAACCAGCATTTGTAAAAAAGTTGATTATAGTGTATAATGATGTTGTAGTTAAAAACGCGAAAAAATAGTCGGCTTTCCGTTGTCAATAAAAAGCAAAAACAAAAAAACATGGAGGGTACAATCAAAACACTCACTGAAAGAGGATTTGGATTCATTTCCCGCGAAGGGGAAGCCAAGGATCTGTTCTTTCATTCCAAGGAATTAAGAGGCGTCGAGTATAACGACCTTAAGGTCGGCGATACGGTCTCTTTCGAAGTAGTCAACAGCGAAAAAGGCCCGGCGGCGGTCAACGTCTCCCGGATCTAATTGCAAAAAGCCTCAAGCGTCCCAAATCTTGGGGCGCTTTTGGTTTTAGCTTGCTATTTGGCGATAATGATGTATGATTAAAGTACTCGAGTTTTGACGACAAATAGATGCCGGGTCGGCCCGGATTGGAATCATATTTGCGACTCACGCCTAAAGCGGTCGCTTTTTGTTTACAAAAACATGACAACCAAAGAAGAATTTTTAACGGAACATAACCGACTCTCGCCGCTGAACATGCAGGCAACCAAAGAATTGCTGGTGCGTTTTTATGGTGAAAAAAGAACTCTTTTCAAGGATGACGACTGGTCGCTCGAAAAAATCCGCCGCCCGTTCATAATGTGGCTCACGTCCATTGCGGACCGGGATGAGCCTAAGAGCGGGAATCGCAGCGGCTGGCAAACATTTCCGAGGCGGTCTGACTAAACGAGAGAAATTATATTGAAAAACAATGAAAAATTCACACAACCCGAATAAAAACAGGAATAAAACCGCGCACCGCCGGTTTGAAATGAAGCACCGTCCCAAAAAGAACAACCGCCGCAAGTAAGCTTTGATACAGCATGTGAATCGGCAAAAACGGGAAATACCCGTTTTTGTGCTATATTTTAGGCATAACCACAGTCTTACAACCATGTACTTTGTCTATATGCTCCAATGTGACGACAAAACCATTTATACCGGCATCACCACAGACCCGGAAAGGCGCCTAGAAGAGCATAAAAACAAAAAGGGGAGTCATTACACCTCTTCGCGCGGCGCGGACAAAATGATCCACATCGAAGAGTATGCGACCAGGTCGGAGGCTTTGAAACGGGAAGCTGCGATCAAATCCTGGAACCGCGGAAAAAAACTAGCTCTGGCGCGGCAGTGACTTTTCCCAAAAGAACATACACGTAAACCGTTCAAAAGGGACGTTTTTTTATTTTTGGTGTAGAATAAACACATTAACACCAAAACAATGAAACCAAACCTTAACGCCAACTGGATCGAACTGGTAATGTTTAGCATGATCGCGCTGCTCGCCGGCGGCTGGCTGATATACTACATCAACGACACCGCCGAAGTTGAAGCCGCGCCGCGCTATTATCTTTACAAGGTTGTGCGCGACGAATCAAAAAATACGGCACCGCTTAGCAATCCCCAGACCGGATACGGAAAGATCACGGTTATAGGTAAAATAACCGGAACCAGCGCGATGGCCGCTTCCTTAAACGACTATTTCCAGGTGGACCGCAAATACTGGCAAGATTATGAGGGCAAATTTGTTGAAGCCACGGGTTACCTGACCCAAAGCGAAAACCAAACCAATGACACCAATCGCCTGCGACTGGATATCAAAACAATCGAGCTGGCCGCGAAAAACAATGTAGATGACGCCGACAAGCCCTGCGGCTCATCGCTTGATTGCCGCAACCTGTGCGTGATTGCCACCGTCGAATACGAAAAACAATGTTCGGGCTTCGATAAAACTAAAATCGATACCTATTGCACCAACGTTACCGGAAAATGTTCGGGCAAAGATTTGAGCCAGGAAGAAGTCGGGGATTTCATCATCCTCAACGGCCAAAATATTAAATAATACCGCCTAAAGGAATTTATTATTTCCATCCAAACCAAAACTTAAAGCCGCCCGAAAGGCGGCTTTAAGTTTTAGTGACTAGCCGCCATTCTGGCCAAACTTGGCAAAAAACAAAAACCGCATTTCTGCGGCCTTTGTTTTTTGCACTAAATCCCGGCTTTTAGAAACTGCCGCTGGGATCGTCAATGGAAGCATCCGCCTCCATCTCGTCGCCATTCTCGCTTTCAATATAGCCACCCACCTGAGTGGTATTGGCATCAAACGCGTCATCGATGATTTCTACCGAGTCACCGCTGGCAATCTCAATAGTTATCTCGTCGGCATCGTCATTGAGCGCAAGGGTTGCGCTGTAGCTGTCGGAGCCGTCAACTTCGGTATAAGTAAATGTCGTAATTCCCTTGATAGTTACCTTGCCCGACGAAGAGATGCTCACGGCACCGATCTCCGAACCGTTAACGCCACTAATATCGTTTCCCGCCTCTAAGTCGGCATTTATGGAAGCCGGGTCGATCGCGGAAGTAAAGGCAATCGTTATCGTATCACCCTCATCCAGGAAGTCGGCATCGCCGCCATTGTCGAGCTCAATCGAATCAATTGCAGCCAGTTCGTCGCCGCCATTGTCGCCACCAAAGGTTCCGGTCGGTTTGTCGATGGAAGAATCGGATTCCATTTCATCGCCATCCGTATTTGCCACCGTGCCGCCGATCTGCGCCACGGCGCTATAGCTTTCCGTAGTAATTTCGATATCGCTGCCGCTTTCAAGCGCTACCGTCAATTCATCACCGTCGCTGTTTAACTCCAGCGCCACATCGAAAGAGCCCGGATCGCTCACCGAACCCATATCGAAGGAGGCAATATTTTTGATCGTTACCTTGCCGGCCGAAGTTATCGATACGCCGCCGGTCGATGATGCACTGACTCCGGTCACGCTATCGCCGGAATCAAGGTCGTCATTGATTGAAGTCGGGTCAATCTCCTGGGTAAAGGTGATCCTTATCGTGTCTCCCACCGCAATATATCCCTCACTGTCGTCATCCGCGACTTCGATCGACTCGATCGAAGGGCCGTCGCCGGATGCCAAGGTGTTGCCGCCAAAGGTTCCGGTCGGATCAACGATGTCGGCATCCGCCTTCATTTCGTCGCCATCCATATCCTCGATGGCGCCGCCAAGCTGTGCCGCCGCCATAAAATCCTCGTCCTGGATGCTGATATCGCTGCCGCCGCTCAACGTGACCGTCAACACCTCGCCACTTGAGCTAAGCGCCAATTTCGAACTAAAATTGCCGGATTTGGTAACCTCTCCTGCAGTAAAGGCAACAATGCCTTTAACGGTAACCCGACCCACAGACGATACGCTCACACCCCCGACAGATGAATAGGGCACCCCGGTGACCGAATCACCCGCGGCCAAGTCTTCATTAATGGATTCCGGATCGATCTCTTCGCTAAAAGTGATCTTAATGGTATCACCGGCATCGATATAATCCTCGTCGCCGCCGTCGGCGACCACGATCGATTTGATGTAGGGATTTTCGTCATTGTCGGCGCTGGAAGTATCGCCTTCGCCCCCAAAAGTACCGGTAGCATCAACGATCCCTTCGTCGGATTCCATCGCGTTGCCATCCTTATCCTCGATAATCCCGCCAATCTGGGTCACGCTGCCAAGATCCTCGCTAGTAATCTCGATGTCGCTACCGCTGGTCAAAGTAATCGTCAATATCTTGCCCGTCGAATTAAGCGCAAGTTTGGAAGTAAACGTTCCCGCGCTGTCAACCGAGCCCATATCGAATGATGCGATCTTTTTAATTGTGACCTTGCCGGTATCGGACACGCTCACCCCGCCATTGGTCGCCGAGGTTATCCCCGTAACTGTTTCGCCCTCGTCTAAATCCCCATTAATGGATTCCGGATCGATCGCCTTGTCAAAAGTGATTGTGATTGAATCCTTAACATCAATTACACCTTCGTCGCCGCCGTCGGCAACCTTGACTGCGGTAATATAGGGCGCGTCTTCATTTGACCCGCCGTTTTCGTTGGCCAGAATCGCCTCGAGCTGTTTTTGCAATTCGGCAATCCTTAACTTTAAGGTTTCGATCATTGCCAATGCGGTCGAATTGGTCGATCCGGTTGTCCCGGTAACCGCCCCGGTCCAATTTGCCAATGCCGTCCGGGTGGCGCTATCCGCCGCCCCGGTTTGAGATAAACCATTGGCCGCCTGGAATCGAATTAGAGCGCCTTTGGTTAAATAGCCGAAGGTCATTGTTTCGTATCCCGGCGAACCCACGCCGCTTGACGCAATCGTATATCCGGACGAATTCAAAAACTGCTGCAAACTTCGCACATCGGCACCGGTCGATCCCAAATACAAATCGCGGCCGAGCTGTAATCCCGCCGCACTCACCGTATTGGCCACAAGTAGGACACCAAGCATAACCGCAACCGTGACCGATCCCACATACGCAAACATTTTCTTAATACTAATAGTCATATCTTTTTTTGTTATTTTATTATTGTCTTAATCGGCTTTAGCCCCCATAGGCAGCATAAGAGCTTAGTATTGATTATAGCATTTTTACTTTTTCCTTTGTAGGGTCACGCGAATTGGAACCTTGCAACGTCAATGATTGTCGCAAACCCGACAAATACTTTTTACGCATCTCCGCTCCAAATCATGACAAATTTGATTTTATGGTTATAGTTACTCAAGAACATAAAATTCAGCCACGGGCAAAAAGGAGGAAATCAATAATGAGCGGAGCACAGTATTTAAACGGCATCTTGGATCAAATGAGCCTGGAAGACTGCAATACCCCGGAAGGCTTGTTAAAAGCCTACAAATCGGGCTACGCGGCCGTATTCATGGCCAATGAAGCGCGACGACAACTCTCGCGCAACCACATCGAACTCGAAGAGTTCGTCTTAGGAGGTAACCTGCGCCTAGATACTTACGGGCAGGCCCATCGGATCGTTTTTATCGGGGGACAGCCGGACGAAATTTTGCCGATCACGGGTCGCGTGTCCGGGAAATTTTTTAAAGTTGTGCATCCCCGCGGCTACCCGCAAGTTATGACCTGGCAAGCCTATTGGCATATCGTGGATCATGGCCGAGTTTCGCATCTGAACCATATCCGCCTTCCCCGGCCCGAAACGGTCTGCCCGCATTGCCATCGGGGATTTGAGCTGGACGACCTAGGAACAATAGTACAAGACAGCTCAATCTGGTATTACCCGCCAAAGTGGGAAAAAAAATTCTTTACCGAGATGGAAAAGGAATTAAAATCCCAAACCGACGCGGAATACTATATCTACCGTAATCCAACAGCGGGATTTTTCGTGGGCGATGACCCAAGAATGACAATCGGCAAAAACCAGTTCTTCCACGGCAAATGCCACATCGAGCATCTGTGTTCGAACCGGCAACGCCAATTCGAAGAGCTACTGATCGCCGCCGGTTTTTGCATCAAAGAAACAAAGATCGTAGGACCAGGCCTTGAAACACTGGTCACCTACGGCCCATGGTATCGAATCGTAACCGATCTAGGAGTAATAACTTTGGGCCTCGAAGAGGGGATATACATCTTTATCGGACTCTCGGAGTTGCCCGTCGATGTAAGGCAAAGTTTTGTTCTTTCGGAATATAGAATGGATACTCACGGCATATACGTCTACGGCACCGACCAGGCCGCTGCACAACTGAAAAAAATCTTCGAAATCTTGAATCAGCCAAGCATACCGCAAAGTGCGGCTACCGGCTGATTTTTTTAATACGCTAATTAATTCTACGATTATGGGGGTGTTCCAATATCCATATCCACACCCGACCCTTCTGGATCCCCACCAAGATAGCGATGTTGAATAATGCGAGGCGCAGCAAAGCAAAAATTGTGGCAATGTTTTGATCGAAGACAC
>Ga0172381_10002902_pt1 | contig 18531 bp, 15 predicted proteins | sample Leawel6488metaG_FD_119754 | JGI IMG/M metagenome (GOLD analysis project Ga0172381, IMG submission 119754) | Leachate microbial communities from a municipal landfill in Southern Ontario, Canada - Leachate well 64-88 metaG | ecosystem: Engineered > Solid waste > Landfill > Unclassified | place...
CCTATAATATCGAGAACCTGATTTACAGCATCGTCAAAGTTAATATTGGAGATGAGCACCTGACTCGCTTTTGAAGAGGCCTCCATCAAAGCCCGGATCTTATGATTGTTCCTTTCAAGGAGATAGTGATCCCTCATCCTCTTATCTTCATTACCCATTAATGCTCCGATTATACCTATTACCCTTATGCAATCGTCATTCGGAACAAAGTCCTGATCGTAAAACAGGCAAAGCGCACCGAGAAGTTCACCCTCGGACCGGATTGATTTTCCCAAATATGTTTTTAAATTACAGGATTTTATGAAGCAATTGTTTTCTGCGTAGAGACTCTCCTGAAGATTGGTAATTACAGTTTCACTATCCGAATTGACATTGATAATTTCTTTGCAAATGCTGCATTCAGAAAAATCTATATCTTCCAGGTCTGGACGGGCTGTGTATTTCCCTATTATCTGAAATTGATTATTATCAGATCTACTATAAATAACAAAAAAAGCACCTGTTAACTCACCACACAAATTCAACAGCTTTTTCACATTTTTTCTGTGATCCGGACCAAGTTCCAACAAAGCCCTGTTAATCGATTCCAGAACAGATAACTCATTAAACCTCTCTGAACACATGCTTGTACCTACTTCTGAGTTACCCATAGATTATCTTTTTATGAGTGTGATTAAATAATTGAAAATATTTATGAGCAGATAGATACAAAAAACAATGAACAGTGATAATGACCAGGTTATACCGAGAACAAGCACCGCAACAAATAAAACAACTGCACTTATAATCAAAATTAGTCTCATTTCATTTCCCTTCCACTTTAAAGATTTAAATTTAAGAGAAAACATAGGGATATTGCTTACCAAAAGATAGGAGAGTACCAATGAAACGGCCGGTATAAAGTAGACTGTATCTAAAAGATTGTCAAATAAAGTATTATAAGTGGAAAAATGCAAAAACATACAGATTAGCAATGCATTCGCAGGTGTAGGCAAGCCTATGAAATTTTCGCTTTGTCTGGTATCTACATTAAACTTTGCAAGCCTTAAAGCTGAGGCTATCGTAACAGAAACAGGAACGAACATCAGAATCTCCAGATATGCGGTATCTAAACCACCGGAAATATGGGGACTCACAAAAACATCCATTCGATGATACAACAAAATAGTAGGGGCAAGGCCAAAGCTTACTAAATCGGCAAGCGAATCCAGCTCTTTTCCCATAGGTGAGTAGGATTTCATAAGACGGGCAGCAAAGCCATCCAGAAAATCACATACAGCTGCAGCCATTATAAGGTAAATTGCATAAACCTGATAACCTTCAAATGCATAAATTACAGCTATGGTCCCAAAAAAGAGATTTAGCGAAGTAATTGCGTTTGGAATATGTCTTTTGATTCCCATTGTCTCCTGTTGTAAAAGTACTAAAGACCCAGTTTTTGTCTTATCTCTTTAGGAATTGAGTTTTTGTTTACCATCACAGAGATGCTTTTTTCTCTTACAAAGCTTTCTGACATATTCAGGTAACCGCCTGATTTGTTACTTTCCGGACCCCACGAGTTTTTTGTAATATAATATTTGGTCCCGTTCTGGTCTTTTGCTATTCCGGTCAACAGCATCAGATGATCATCGGTTGTTGTGAAGGATTCGTAATTTTTCTGCCGTATCTCCTGTGTCACATTCACCTCAGGATATAGTTTTTCAAACTTCAGGGCCTCCTTGTACTCATCTTCTGAGGCAAGGTCAGGGTTAATTGCAACACCATTTTTATGAGAAAAGCTTCTTTCGCTGACATCTCCGTCCCATGCAACAGTGTACCCATTAAGGAGGGCGTAGTTTATTACCTCTATAAATTCATCCAGAGGCAGGTTATAAAACCGTGCAAAGTCCCAGTTATCAGGAACCTCTATTACTGAGGCCTTATAGAAAGGAATATGCGAAAAACTGGTTAATTCTACATAATCAGACATATTAAGTTTCAAATTCTGGGCAAAACTCTTTGGCGAATACTCCTTACCTTTGTAATAGAATGTTTCAGGAAGCGGGCCCAGATAAATATCCAGTAAGCTGTTTATCAGTTTTGTGTACTCCGGACTTTTACGTTTTAACTCGACAGCGGCGCCAGATATGGCATTGACAAACTTATTGAGCTCATTGTGATTATTGAACTCGGATTTGTATTGAATACCATTATAGACCTCCTGGGGAACGATACCGTATTGATCAACAATATTAGTGAACATATGTGCAAGACTCCCTTCTCCAAGGTTCCCTTTCCCTCTTCTAAGATAATTGTCATTGATTCTGTTAAGATAGTTTATGTGTACAATATACATTTCGGACAGGTCAAATTCGCCTTTACCGGTTCTGAGAAGTTCCGCCTCCAGGAAAGCTGCTGTCGCATAACTCCAGCACGTTCCGCTGATTGCCTGATTTTTTACCGATGTAGCCGGGTTCCTAACTACATCGCTAAAAATATAACCTTGTCCCAAAAGTGGTGTTCCTGAAATTGTTACAAACAGCAATACCATTAAGGTCAAAAATGTCTTTTTCATAGTTATTGAATTCTTTTTATACCCCAAAGTTATGAAAATTATATTATTTTCTATGGAATGTTCATGTATTTGTGTATCTGCAAAGAGATGTTCCAGGATGGATTAGATTTTACATATTCTATTATCTGAGGAAGGATCACTCTGCTTTTGCTCCACTCAGGTTGAAGATAGAGCTTACAATCTTTTCTGACAAGTACTCTGTTTTCTTCTGCCCATTCAAAATCCTCTTTTTTTTCTATTATAACTTTAAGCTCGGATGCTGCCTGATGCATTCCGGCTACCGGATGTTTTTTTCTCTTTGGAGAGAGACATATCCAGTCAAACCTACCACTAATAGTATGCGATCCCGATGTCTCGAGAAAAATTTCCAGACCCTTGGATTTTAATAAGTAACATAATTTATCCAAAGGGTAAGAGAGTGGTTCACCACCTGTGAGAACAATAGCTTGTGCGGGATGGCGTGCTGCGAGCTCAACAATCTCCTCAATTGGTGTCGGAGGATATAATTTCGGGTTCCAGGTCTCCTTGGCATCGCACCAGCTGCACCCTACATCGCAGCCACCCAATCTTATGAAGAACGCAGGTTTGCCTGCATTGTAACCTTCGCCCTGTATAGTGTAGAAACTCTCCACCAGAGGTAAAAGTGCACCCTCTTTTAATTCTGGATAATTCATATTTTTTTACAAAGGTAATTAATGTCTTTTTGTCAGCAAATCCGAATTGGCAGATTTGTTGTTATATTTACATACAAAGAGTTAAATGAGAATATTATTATGAACAAACAAAATTGGGAAGCACTCAGCACATTTGCCATAAATTTGAATGAACAAGCCAGATCCGGTAAATTAGATCCGGTCATAGGCAGAGATGATGAGATAAGAAGGGTTCTTCAGATTTTGAGCCGGAGAACCAAGAATAACCCTATTCTGGTGGGAGAACCGGGTGTGGGTAAAACAGCTATAGCAGAGGGTATTGCACAGAGAATAGTACGAGGGGATGTTCCTGAAAACCTTAAATCCAAGGTTATTTTTTCTTTGGACATGGGTGCACTGATAGCAGGAGCTAAATATAAAGGTGAGTTTGAAGAGAGATTAAAAGCAGTGGTTAAAGAGGTAATTGACAGCGTTGGAGAAGTTATTCTTTTCATAGATGAGATCCATACACTTGTGGGAGCAGGAAGAAGCGAAGGAGCTATGGATGCCGCCAATATCCTTAAACCTGCCCTTTCCAGGGGAGAATTAAAGGCAGTAGGTTCAACCACATTGGATGAATATCAGAAATACTTTGAAAAAGACAAGGCTCTTGAAAGAAGGTTCCAGATAGTAATGGTAGATGAACCATCTCCAATTGAGGCAATTTCAATTCTGAGAGGTCTTAAGGAGAGGTATGAAAATCACCATAAGGTTCAGATTAAGGACGATGCTCTGATTGCAGCTGTGGATCTGTCTCACAGATATATTACAAACAGGTTTCTGCCGGACAAGGCGATTGACCTGGTAGATGAGGCTGCATCAAGGCTGCGTCTGGAGATGAATTCTGTACCTGAGTCCATAGACGAACTTGACCGTAAAATCCGTCAGTTTGAGATTGAGAGGGAGGCCATAAAGAGGGAGGGGGACAAAGCCAAGCTTGCAGACCTGTCAAACCAAATCGATCTGCTGAGTAAAGAGAGAGAGGTTTATAATTCACAGTGGCAGGAGGAGAAAAAAATTGTCGATCAGATTCAGAAAAAGAAAATAGAGATAGAGAAACTTAAATTCGAGGCAGAAGATGCCGAGAGAAGCGGCGATTACGGGAAGGTTGCAGAGATAAGGTATGGAAAGATTGTCTCTGCAGAAAAGGAGATAAACGAGTTGATGGAGAAAAAGAGCAATAGCAAGTTTTCTCTAATAAACGAATATGTAGAGCCTGAGGATATTGCAGAGGTTGTGGCCAAATGGACAGGAATCCCTGTCAAAAGGATGCTTGAGAGTGAAAAAGATAAACTTTTAAGAATGGAGGATGTTCTTCACAAGAGGATTATCGGACAGGACGAAGCAATCTCAGCCGTTTCAGATGCTATCAGAAGAAGCCGTGCAGGACTTCAGGATGCAAAGAGGCCCATAGGATCATTTATGTTTCTTGGGACAACAGGCGTTGGAAAGACAGAGTTGGCAAAAACACTTGCCGAGTTTCTCTTTAACGACGAAAATATGATGACCAGAATTGATATGAGTGAATATCAGGAGAGACACACAGTTTCCCGTCTGGTTGGTGCTCCTCCGGGGTATATCGGTTATGAAGAGGGTGGTCAATTAACAGAATCTGTAAGAATGAAGCCTTATTCGGTGGTGCTTTTTGATGAAATCGAGAAGGCACATCCGGATGTGTTCAATATTCTACTGCAGGTTCTGGACGATGGCAGGCTGACTGACAACAAGGGGCGTACTGTAGACTTTAAAAATACAATATTGATTATGACCTCTAATGTAGGTTCGGATGTTATTCAGGACAATCTGAGCAGGCTTAACGAGAAGAACAGAGATGAAATTCTTGAAAGGACAAAACGGGATGTTCTTGAAATACTTAAAGCGAGTGTTAGACCGGAGTTTCTTAACCGTATAGATGAGATTATAATGTTTCACCCACTAACAATGGATAATGTGAAGGGGATATTGAAACTTCAGCTAGAGGGGATCAAAAAACTTCTGGAAGAAAAAGGGTTGGTGCTCGATTTTACAAATTATGCAATGGACTACCTGTGTAACAAAGGTTATGATCCTTCATACGGAGCAAGGCCAATTAAACGTCTGCTGCAAAAAGAGCTGGTCAATGAATTGGCAAAAGCCCTTCTTGAAGGTAATCTCAACAAGGAGAAACCAATAGTTGTGGACTATTTTGATGATGTGCTGGTTTTCAGAAACTAACCGACTTTGTCAGGTATACAGATAGCGTTTGATTTTTTGAGTGGCGGTCTTTTCAAAAGGAATCTCCTGCTCGATTATCTCAATTATTTTTGATGATTTATTAACCTTTTCATTTACATATTGCAAAAGTTCGGTTTTAACCTTCTGAACCCGCCCGATAAGATTTACCTCCGCCTCTTCCCTGAATTGGTGAAGGGCCTCTATCTGTTCGTAGTTGAAGTAAACTTTTGCAACCAGCTTTTCTTTTATTTGTAAGACAAGCGATTCAAGTACAAGATCGTGCTCGTTGATTATTGCCTCAATCTCCTCAGGATAGATATTCTCCCCGTTAGGACCAATTATCATATTATCCAACCTTCCTTTAATGAAGAGATAGCCATCTTTATCTATATAACCCAAATCCTTTGTTCTGAACCAACCATCACCGGTAAAGCAGGTTGCTGTAGTTTCAGGATCTTTGTAGTAGCCCATCATGACATTGGGCCCCTTAACCACAATTTCCCCAATGTTTTTGTTGGTTGGATTCAGTATTTTCATTTCGATCCCTTCGATATGAGGACCTGTCGATTGCCACTTAACCTTACCCGGAATTGCTCCGGCTAACAGAGGAGATGTCTCTGTAAGACCGTATCCTATCGAATAGGGGAATCCGGCATCGGCCAGGAACTTTTCGACCACCCCATCCAACTTTGAACCTCCTACGCCGAAAAACCGCAAATTTCCTCCAAATGTTTCCAGCAATTTCTTCCCGGCAATTTTATGGAACCCTCTGCGGATAAATGAAATAGAATAGAGTACCTGCATAATGAAATTTTTTGCGAACATAGGGCGTATCTTATTCTTGTAAATTTTCTCCACAATCAAAGGTACGCTCAGGATAATCGTAGGTTTCACTCTCTTAAGTGCAGGAAGCAATAACGAAGGAGTGGGGGCTCCGTCCAGGTAGACGACGTGAGCCCCGTATGTAAACGGAAGAATCATTCCAATGCTGCATTCATATGCGTGAGAAAGAGGCAGGATAGATAAAAACACATCCTCTTTGAATATCGGAAAAAGATTATAGGTCATTACTGTCTGCGCAATCAAATTTGAGTGGCTCAACATTACCCCTTTTGATGTACCGCTTGTGCCTGATGTATATATTATTGATGCAAGATCCTGTGGAATAGGTTCTTGTGGAAGAGTGTGTTTCTCAATTTCAGGAGCTTTTATTATATTCATCTCATCTAAAGAGATTATAAGAGAGAGCTTTTTGATGATATGGTCCGGAATCTTGTACTGTAATTTTTTGGAGACAACTAAAGCCTTGGATTCCGAGTGTTCGAGAATGTTAACAATTTCGAAAGCTGTAAAATCGGGAAGAATTGGTACAACTACCCTTGAAGAGGTTGTAATGGCGAAGTAGCAAACTGCCCAGTTTGGCATATTATTACCCAGAATTGCAATTTTATCACCCTTGTTAAAACCATATTTATTGAAAATTTCTACAGTCTTATCTACCCGCTCGCCAAACTCTTTGTAAGTTACACACTCTTTATCAACAATAGAAAAAGCCGCTCTCTCCGAAAAATCAATAATACTTTTCGAATAAAAGTCGACAAGACTTAATTCAGAAAATTCGCTAAACATAAAATTTAATAATCCTAAAACAAAGATAAGAATATTATTGGATTTTTTGATTGTTGTAGATGGCCTGATTTTTGTTAATTTTGCACATATTTGAAATAATTATTACATCCGTGTTTTTCATTCATACACTTCAGAAAAGGACTCTCAGCAAGATTTCAGCCGAGAGAGAGGTGGTGTTTATGCCTATTGAAAACGTCAAAAATGTTGGTTTTGTTTTTGACATTGGAGAAGAGAAGATCTCTGAGGCTGTAAAATATTTAACAGACTATTTGGTTGTCAAGAAAATCGATTATTCAGGTTTGGCTATTAATCTCACTAAAAATAAATCTTTTGATTTTGTTCCGGATAACCGGATACAAGTTATTACAAACAAAGAGGTTTCATTTATTGGTACCCCAAATCCTCAACTGATAGAAAAATTTATCAATGAAAAACCCGACCTGTATATAGATTTTTGCACATCTCATAATTATACTCACGACTTTATAGCCCGCTCATCGAGAGCTACTTTTAAGGTCGGACATTTCAATAATAACAATCACCCATTCGATTTAGCCATTGGAAGCAACAAAGCTGAAAATTCTCCATTGGATTATATCAAACAGGTTATTCACTATCTTACCGCGATAAAATCTGCATAATGACAGGAGACGATTTTCTTAACTTCAATGAAGAGGAAGATTATATAGACCAAATTGCCAAATGTGAAGAGGCTTTCGATAAGGGAGAAATTTCTAAGTTGAGCTTTTCCGAAGAGGAATTTGATTTTTTGATTGGTTACTTCATAGATGAGGGCAACGACTCGTTGGTTTATGAACTTACAAAAACTGCATATACCTTACATCCGTATTCTTCTGATATTATAGTAAGATATGCAGATGTCCTGATAGTAAACAGAGAAATGGAAAAGGCTGTTGAGATACTGAATAATCAGATGGGTCTCGATTCCAGTAACAGCGATATCCTGTTTCTTCTTGGAAGAGCTTATCTAAAAAAAGAAGAACACTCTTTTGCAAAAGAGAACATAGATAAGGCCATCTCTTTAAACAGTGAAGAGGCTGGGGAGATGCTTATTACCGCTGCGCAGGATTATATAGATATGGCGGAATATAACCTTGCAATGGAATATCTGAAAGAAGCGGAGAGGTTAGATGAGCAAAATCCTGAGATACACAATGATATTGCTTTTTGTCTTGAGAGGACCGAAAGGTTCACGGAGAGTCTGGTCTATTATGAAAAATATCTGGATGCGGACCCATTTAATGAAAGTGTCTGGTTCAATGTAGGAACAATTTATGCCAGAGTGGAGAATTTTGAAAAATCGATTGAAGCGTTCGACTACTCACTCGCGCTTGATCCGGAAAACTCTTCAGTATTGTATAACAAAGCAATTGTATATGTAAATATAGAGCAATACAGTTTGGCGGTCGAAACCTTCAAGGAGTTCCTGAAATTTGAACCCGATAATATATTTGCGTTAATCGGAATCGCAGACGCCTGTCTGGCGGATGATCAGATAAATGAATCTGCCGGTTACTTTCAGGCGGCACTCGATCTTGACAGCGGAAGCGTTGAGGCAAATTCCGGTCTTGCATACATAAGTATGATCAGACAAGATCACTTTAGCGCACTGATATATCTTCGCAGAGTTATCGGCACAGAGAGGGTAGATTACCAATTTTTGGATACTCAGATCTCAATTACATTCAAAAGGACATTGCTACCGGAATTTCTGGTTTACCATCTTGTTGCCCTGTATCATCTTCGTTCGATGGATGCCTTTATCACAAACCTCGAAACCCTGATTGCAATGGATGAACTATGGCTTAAAAAACTTTACAGTCTTGTGCCAAAACTCAAAAAAGACAATGTTTTAACAAAGAAAATATCCAAACTTAAAGAAAAATAAATTTTTATATGGAGTCAATACATTTTATTGAATGGTGCCTGGAAAATCTGAATTACTGGACCATCACGCTGCTGATGGCAATCGAAAGCTCATTCATACCGTTCCCTTCGGAAATAGTGATTCCTCCCGCAGCCTATATGGCAGCCGAGGGAGAGATGAATGTATTCTTAGTTGTATTCTTCGGAACATTGGGAGCACTCGTAGGAGCCTTGTTTAACTATTACTTTGCATTTTTCCTCGGCCGTCCGATTATATATAAATTTGCAAACAGCAGAATTGGAAGAATTTGTCTTCTTGATGAACAGAAGGTACGCAAAGCGGAAAACTACTTTGTTAAGAGTGGGGCTATCTCAACATTTATAGGCAGACTACTCCCGGCAATCAGACAACTAATTTCCCTGCCAGCCGGTCTTGCAAAGATGAAAATTACCACCTTTTTACTATACACAACACTAGGCGCAACACTTTGGAACAGCATCCTGGCCGCAATTGGATACAGCCTGCAAAGTGTAGTACCAAAGGAGCAGTTGATGACCAGGGTACACCAGTATAGTTCTGAAATATCTACAGTATTTGTATTTATTGCCGCTGCAATTGTGCTCTATTTCGTCTACAGAGGGGTCACAAAGCCAAAAAAAACAAGTGAAGTTAACTAGAATATAAAAATAATATTATCTTTGCACTCCCTAAATAGAGGCACTTAACGGTAGCTCTACATTATAGTATAGAGGTTCGGTAGCTCAGTTGGATAGAGCAACAGCCTTCTAAGCTGTGGGTCAAGGGTTCGAATCCCTTCCGAATCACAAAGCCAAAAAATTATGCTGTGCATTGCACAGCTTTTTTATTTTGATAGGCTGCTGCAAACTTGTTTGTAAGCAGAGTGGCCAAATAAAAGGAGCAAAGCCCATAATTTTTTGCTTTATTAGACCCCACCAGGGATCACCGAGTGGGAGGGAGGTAATCCCAACCGACGGATAACAACGCCGTTATAGTTCAATGGCAGAACGGAAGTTTCGTAAACTTCAGATCAGGGTTCGATTCCCTATAACGGCTCTATCACTGCATCATTCCGAAGTAAAAGAACAACCTTTCATTGCTAATTTTGGCATCGAGAATAAGAAGTGGAGAAGTAAATCCTTTGCTTAAAAGGAGCTCTGAATGTTCATAAGCCCTGCGTGCCTTGGATTTCCGCACGTGTGCGTAGATGAATTTGTTGGCAAGAGTGATCTTCTTGAAATATTTAACTACGAGAACAAATCCCTCCACTTCCACCAGCCTGACTTCGTTTCGTATAGGTATGCATTGATATTTGAATATGCAGGATTAATGAATATTTCAGTTTTCATCAGTATTAGCGTTTATTGAACATGCTCGTTTCATAATTGGTGTATTTAGAAATTGACATTTTAGCAGTTATACCGAAACGCAATACTTTTAAAGTCCGGTTGAAATATAAGTTATAATAGTCCTGACCATAATAATATTGTGCAAAAATGCCTATATCCTCCAGAAACGGAGGCTTGTAAGAGATAGTATAGCAAAAAGATAACCTTTCACTGTCAAATGCTTTTGCATCATCGAATTTACCGGCAATCCAACCAACTCGTATTGACTGAATCAACGATGATTTTGAATCGGATTTTTTGCTAACATTAATAGATGTATTATAATCGTATGATATACGTGTTCTCCCATAAAGCGACTTAATTTCACTGTTCATTAAGTAACAGTAACTAAGGGAAATCTTATGATAATCAATTATGTTTGGCCTTTTTTTATTGGGGCGGGAGATAAAACAACCTCCTTCTAAAAAGTTGGTGGCAAAATTCCCGGAAAAGGTATTGATTGTGCAACTATCAGCATTAAAAAAAGAGCCGTCCTGCCCATTAGAATGGTGCATCCACGACAGATAAACAAACCAGTCTCGGCCCTCTTCTCTCTCTGTTACATGATAGAAAAACGTCACCTTTGGCATATATGAAGGTGTTCTTACAGGCATTGATTCTGTATTGTACATTCTTAGCAGAACTTTTGGCGATAACTCAAGGACCCATCGTGCATTACGGCTTGTGCTGATGGTAAAATACGGAACTATGTTGGCCTCAAAAACCAGAGGCTCAATGTTTCCGAAACCTCCTAACGCAGATATGTAGCTGGATTCATGAAACATGTTGACTGCCGCAACAGATGACATGCTGCTTTTCCATACCTCTTGAGAATAAGCAACGCTTGAAATGCATAAGAAAAGAGCGGCGAAAATTATATGAATTCTATTTACCATTCCATCTGTAAAAATCCAAAGAAACAGCAAATCAAGGATAAAAAATTGCTATCCTTAATCTGCTATTATCCTTATTATTAACTAATTAGTTTTGTTGAATTTTTTAACCAACTTGTCAAGAATAACATAGAACACAGGTACAACCAGAAGGGACAAGAACATTGAACTTGTCAACCCGCCTACAAGTACCCATCCAAGACCGTTTTTCCATTCGGCACCGGCACCCGAAGCGAGTGCAATAGGTAACATTCCGACAATAAGTGCCAGGTTGGTCATTAAAATAGGTCTGAAACGAACTGATGTGGCTTCTGTAATCGCCTGAACAGCGTTTTTGCCCTCTTCCTGCTGCTTATTGGCAAAGTCCACTACCAAAATTGCATTTTTTGCCACAAGACCCATAAGCATTATCATACCCATGAATGAGAACAGGCTTAAGCTTTTGCCTGCCAGTGCCAATGCGAGCAGTGCTCCTATAATGGAAAGTGGCAACGATATCATTACCACCAAAGGATATATATAACTGTTATATAGTATAACCATAATGAGGTACATAAGTATTACGGAGGCGAGAAGGGCAATAAACATACTTGAAAAAGATTCGCTCTGTTGTTCCATGTCTCCTGAATAAACTACATTTACCCCGGCAGGCTTGTCAGTTTTTGCGAGCCGGGCTTTTATTTCATCGCCCACAGTGCCTATAGTTTTCCCTATAAGGCTCCCACTTATCATTACCGAAGGTAACCTGTTGTACCGGTTGAGCAAAGATGGGCTTTCACTTTCAGTAATGCTGGCTACTTGCGAAAGTTTAATAGTTTGTCCCGCGCGGTTTGCAAACGAAATGTTTTCTATGTCTGATTTACTTTTTCTGTCAAATTCATCTAAAGAGATGTATAAATCGTATTCATTGCCCCTTTCGCTATATTTCAAGTCACTGTTACCTTCGTACGAAATATACATTTGGGCACCAATTTCACCTATAGTAAGTCCGAGTTTGGCTAATTTTTCACGATCAAATTTTACTACCATCTCTTTATCGCCACTCTCTAACGAAGATTCTACTTCTGTGGTTCCTTTTATATCTTTCAATTCATTAAAAACCACCTGACTGTATGCTTTGACTTTCTCAAAATCATTACCACACACATAAATTGTTATTGGAGCAAGGGTGGTACCCAACACGCTTACCTCTTCTACCTTGAATTTCGGTCCCGGAAAATCAGATTTTAAGTTGTATTGAAGTTTTTTGGCAAATAATTTTGTACTTAGTTTCCTTTTGTCTTTAGGTACCAACTTTATTGAAAATTCTGCACCATAGGGAGTTTCGGCAAAAGATATGCTACCGCCCTTGGAACCGACTTTAGTAAATACATTTACTACCTCAGGGTATTGAAGTATTTTCTTCTCTATTTCGAGACACTTTCCATTAGTATTTTCCAACGTAGATGTTCTGTCGAACTCCATGGTTAGGATAAATTCACCACGGTCGCCGGCATCCATAAATTCAGTCTGAATAAAACCTTTTGACACCAAAAGAAACGAACTAAAGAATAGTATAACGACTGCAAGAATGGTAACTAGCTTATGTCCGAGTGTCCAGTTGAGCGCAGAGAGAATTGCCGATTTTAACTTTGTAATAATACTTTCAAAACCAAGTAAAAAACGGTCAAATGGTCTTTTTTTATCAAACACTTTAAGTTTACCAAAGCGTGAAGTAAGCAGAGGAACCAAGGTGACCGAAACCAACAGGCTTAGTAGTATGGAGATAACAATAACCAACGAAAAAGAACGCAATAATTGTCCGGTGACACCAGTGGTAAGTCCTATAGGAAGGAACACAGATACCAGTACAATGGTGATAGAGGTAACTGTCATACCAATTTCCTCAACGGCATCGATAGACGCCTGCCTTTTTGTCTTTCCCATTTCAAGGTGCCGGTAAATATTTTCCAACACAACAATGGCATCATCCACAATAACACCTACAACAATGGATAATGCCAGTAGTGTTAAGAGGTTCAGGGAAAAACCGAACAGGTAAAAGAATGCGAATGTGGAAATAATAGAGGTTGGGATAGCTATGAAGATAAACGTCAAGTTACGGAATGTATGCAAAAACAATAACATGGTAATGGATACCAGTATAATAGCAAAAACCAGATCTAACATTACGCCGTCTATAGCATCCTGTGTAAACTCAGATGTATCACTGGTAATAGTAAATTTAAGATTATTAGCTGCATACTCTTTTTCATATTCTGCAATCTGTTTTTGTACAGCCTTGCTAATTTCAACAGCATTTCCTTCAGTTTGTTTCTGTATAGTAAGTCCAATAACCGACTGCCCATTGAAACGGGCTAGTTTGGTCGCTTTTTTGGTACCATCAACCACGGTAGCAACATCGCACAATTTTATAAAAGAACCATCGGACGCAACACCAATAATTAGATTTCTTATTTGATCCAAACTGGTGAACTTACCGGAAAGTCTTACAATATACTTTGTATCGTTGTCTTTAATTTTTCCGGTAGGAAAATCTACATTGGAGGCTCCAATAACCTGTTGCACCTGGAGCAAAGAGATACCGTACTGCTCCAGCTTCTGGGCATTGGCTTTGACCTCTATCTCTCTTTCGTTACCACCAATAATTTCTACTTGTGCAACCCCTTTTATTTGAGAAATCCGAGGCTCAATTTCTTTATCTATGAGATCATAAAATTCCTTTTCGGGGATGTTTGAATTGACGGCAATGTTAATAATTGGGAGCATGTTAAGGTCGAATTTTTTAAATTGAGGTTCCTTAATGTTTTCCGGAAGATCTTCTCTTATGGTATTTACCTTTCGTTCACATTCCTGTAGAGATAAATCGGCATCAATGCCATCTTTATATGTGATTAAAACCGCAGAAACCCCTTCAAAAGAATAGGAATTTATTTTGTCTATTCCCTCTAATGCAGATACCGCATCTTCTACTTTTTTTGTAACAGAACTTTCCACTTCCGACGGAGCAGCACCGGGATAAACTATCATTACAGCATTCATCGGAACTTCCATACTGGGAAGAAGCTCTTTGTTCAAAAGCGAATAGCAAAATATTCCTGCCAATGCAAGTATAATAAATATGACTACAGGAACGGTTGAACGTTTTATTGATATATCTGTGATTTTCATTATTTTATAATATTAATATTGTCACCATCATTCAAATTCAATTGTCCGCTGACAATAATTTGCTCATTGGCAGATAACCCGTCGAGTACCTCTACCTGTTTATTGTTGCTTTGGCCAATAATCAATGTGCGCTTTACAGCTTTTCCATTTTGAGCGACATAAACCACAGGACTTTCCATGCTTCCTACAATACACTCTTTTTTTATTATAAGTTTTTGCTCATTTTTTACCGGTAGTTCTGCTTCTGCATACAATCCGCTTCTGAGACGCTCTTTCCCTCCATTAGCAAGTATAATCTCCACATTAAACTTCATGGCAGCATCGGCTTTTTCGGCAATGGAAGTTATTTTTCCGGGAAATTTTTGACCTGGGAAAGCACTTAATCGTATTGATACACTCTCTCCTTTTTTAACTTTAGTAACTTCGGATTCGGAAATCTTAATATTCAGTTTCAGAGGGTTGTTGTTTACAATTTCACAGACTGAGGAACCGCCTGTCAGGAACTGTCCTACTGTAATATTATCACTATTGATATAGCCGGAAATAGGGGCTTTGATAGTTGTATTATTCAGCGCTTTTTGGGCGGTTATTAAGTCTGCTTTGGCTTTTTTAAGACCGATTGAAGCTTGTTCCAAATCGTGTTTGGCTATGGCGTTTTCGGCAGCAAGACGCGTAAACCGATCAACATCCTGTTGATTTTGTGCATAATTAGCTTCTGCGGTGAGCACATTTGCAGCAATGACTTCATCATCCACTTTAACAATAGGACAACCGACAGATACATAGTCTCCTTTATGTTTATAAATCTTAATAATTTTTCCCTGAGTCTCAGAAACAAGGTCTAGCACAGCTGAGGCTTCTAATGTTCCTGTTGCTGTAACATTCTCTGAAATGGTTCCTATGGTTACAGTATCAACCGTCACGGGGATTTTATCCACTTTTCGTTGACTGATTGCAACTTCGTTTTGGAATTCGGTTTTATTGGCTTTTAGTTTATATCCGACAAATGTTAAGGCAACAAGTACAACTGCAGTTGCCATGATATGGCTTCTATTGATTTTCATGATAATAAATATTTTTACTTTTTAATTATTTAGCGTTTGCTATGCTTTTAAGATTTCCGGTGGATTTAAGTATTTTAATTTCTGAGGTTTTACATTTTAATATCTGTTGATTGTATGAATTATTTGCCTGTAAAAAATCTGAATTGATATTTAATAAATCGGCAAGAGAAGCCATACCTTCCTGATACTGCAGCATGGTTTGGCTATATACTTTTTGTGCCAGTTCTTTATTGTCTCTTTGTACAATTAACAAGTTTCTGGCTGTCTGATATTCAGAAAATGCATTTTGATAATCAACCATCAGAAAATCTCGGGCTTGCGAGAGATCTTCGTCTAATTGCTTTTGTTTTAGCAATGATTGCTTCACTTTTGCATTGGTTACTCCGGAATTGAAAATTGGCACGGACAGGCTCAATCCAACGGTTGTCATATTATGCCATATGTCAAGACTGGAACTTGTGTTGAAAGATGAATAATTCATTTTGCCAAAAGCTGCAAGCGTTGGATAGTATTTTGCCTTGGAAAGTCTTGTTTGCAGTTTGTAAACATCAGCCTGTTTTAATAATGCCTGGTAAGAAGGAATATTTTCTACCTGGAAATCGCAGGTATTGGTTTGTATTCATAATCATGAATAAACGACGTTGCATCTATTGCGATTGATGAATCACCAGGCATACCTGCCAATGCCTTAAGATAGTTTAATTGTGTATTTATAGCATTCTGTATGGTTTGTCGGGTTACTTCCAGATTTGTAATGGTTACTTTCAACCTATTTACATCTGTCTCTTTTATTAAATCATTTTGATATGTGAGTTTTGTAATCTCGAAAATTTTCTCAAGGTTTTTAATGGATTTATCCACTGTATTCAGTTGCAGCATCAGTGAACCGGCCTGATAGTAGTTATTTGCAACCTCGCCAATTATCTCCTCCTCATTTTTGTTTTTTAAAATTGAATATAATTCCCGTGTCTTTTTTGTTGCTTGTAACCCGAGCCAATATGACTGACTGTAAATTAATTGAGTTACCTGCACTCCGGCACTGGCAGAGTAAATTTTATCAATATTGCCAATCTGGTCGAGTAGGGGAGCATAATCTTGTGAAGTCATTTCATATACAGAGGCCGGTATTTCAATATTGTTGAACATCATTTTACTATAGCTGGCCGATCCTTCTATCTGTGGTAATCCGTATCCAATTGACTCCTTGTGCATGTATTCTGCCTCCTGTACTTGCAGTTCCGATTTCCGGATTTCCCGGCTATGTTCCAGCGCATAGTCGACTAAATTTCCTAACTCTGTTTGTCCATTCATGTTTTGCGTACACAGACCAAAACAGAATATAAGTAAAATGAATTTCCTCTCTTTCATGAATTTGTATTTTAATTGTATTTGATAAATTAATATCCCAGATAAGAACCGAACGGTCGGTATGTTTTTAAATCAAAAAAATAAGTGGTTGAGTGTCTATATTTTTAAAAGTTTATATTGTTCTTCCATTTGTTTTTTAAACATTTCAAAAGCGGAATTGATAGAACCTTTCATAATTATGTTCATAACTATGCCTAAATGTATAACAAGAAAATTCATTGATATAGCCTCTGTATCAATATTCTTTCGTATTTCTCCGTTTTTCATGGCCTCTTCAATTATATTCTTCCATTGATTGAATCCATACTGATGGAACCTACGACCAACTCTTGCAAAGTTCGGGTAGTATTGTAAAGAGTCGATCATTAAAGAAATATAATGCATTGGAATGGTTTTTGTGAAATCGATATTAAGATTATTGACCCTGTCAACTTTTTGATGCATTTCATTAATCGAAGATTGAACGAAATCGTACAGATTTATGTGTTTGTAAGGAAGAATCTGTTTGTTTTCCAGTATGTATTTGTCAACGACAGATTTGAACAGCTCTCCTTTACTGGCATAATGGTGGTAAATTGCCCCCTTTGTAAGCTGGGTAGCTTCGCTTATCCGGCTCATTGTAACTGCCTCGTAGTTATTGCGAAGGAACATGTCATAAGCAGTTTCCAATATGAATTCTTTAGTATCTTTCATAATCCATAATTTTTAGTCTATAAAACATACCGACCGCTCGGTATGCGACGATATGTCAGGACAAGTCATAGTCAAATTACGTGCCAATAGGGCTGTGGTATATTCAAAATTAATACATCTGCCAAATAGTCATCTGCTGGCATGTAGCGTATGTTGCCTTTCGTTAATCAAATCAAGAACCCGAACAGATCTTGCTTGTCGTTGATATATTCATAAACAATCTGATGATCGTCCATCCTTTTAACCAGCGAGTCAAAATCCTTAGCATCGGACAGTTCTATTCCGATTACCGCCGGGCCCTCTTCACGGTTAGTCTTCTTTGAGTATGAGAAATGGGTGATGTCATCATTGGGGCCAAGTACATTCTGTACAAAAGAGAGTAAGGCCCCCGAGCGCTGGGGGAAACGGATTATAAAATAGTGTTTGAACCCTTCGTAAAGCAGCGAACGCTCCCGGATCTCCTCTGTCCGGGTGATGTCATTATTGCTCCCGCTCACAATGCAGACCACGGTTTTACCTTTTATTTTGTCTGCATAAAAGGAGAGGGCAGATATAGACAAAGCTCCCGCAGGTTCCACAACGATTGCGTTTTGGTTGTAAAGTTCAAGGATGGTGGTACATACAGCCCCCTCAGGAACAGCAATGATGTCGTCCAGAACTTGGCGGCAAATGTCAAATGTATATTTTCCTACCTTTTTTACAGCTGCCCCGTCAATGAATTTGTCCACATGTTCCAACTCTACAACCTCACCATTATCAAAAGCGGCTTTCATGCTCTGGGCGCCAAGAGGCTCAACGCCAATAATTTTGGTGTCAGGACTGATTTGCTTGATGTATGACCCTAAACCGGCAGCTAATCCACCCCCTCCAATCGGAACAAATATGTAGTCGATCTTATCCTTGCAGTCCTGCATAATCTCGATTCCCATAGTAGCCTGTCCCTCGATGATTTTAGGATC
>Ga0172381_10002903_pt1 | contig 18525 bp, 24 predicted proteins | sample Leawel6488metaG_FD_119754 | JGI IMG/M metagenome (GOLD analysis project Ga0172381, IMG submission 119754) | Leachate microbial communities from a municipal landfill in Southern Ontario, Canada - Leachate well 64-88 metaG | ecosystem: Engineered > Solid waste > Landfill > Unclassified | place...
CTCTGCTCGCCAATCAACTTTCCACCACGCTCATGGAGCACAATGATATGCGCACGGTCGCCCATGAGCGCGGTTCCGATGATGTCTGCATCGCTACCAGATGTATCGGAAACCGACTGCCGTTCCTCCAAATCCTGAATAATGCGCAGGGCATCGCGCAGGAGCGCAGCACGTTCGAACTGCCGATCCTTCGCCGCCTGCGCCATGGCACCGCGCAGCACTTCTGTAGCGGGTCCGCGATCGCCACGGAAGAAACGGACAAGCTGGTCGATGGCCTGGCGGTATTGGGCATGCGTGTACGATCCAGCACCGATGCCGCACTCTCTGCCAATCTGCACCGCCAGAGGAGGCACATCGAAGACGGACGCATCCAGATCTTCCCCACGTTCCGCTCGGCGATTGAGCGTCACGAGCACTTGCTTGGATGCCTTATGCGGGAAAGCGACATGCAATGCATCCAACAGGCGCCGAGTATCGAAAGCACTCACGAAAGGACCAAAATATACGGCACCGTCATCCTCCATGCGCCGGACAACGCTCACTTCCGGAAAAACATCACGAACCGTTATGCGAACGTACACGTAGTTTTTGTCATCCTTCATGAGCACGTTGTATTTGGGCTTGAGCGCTTTGATAAGATTGGTCTCCAAAACAAACGCCTCTAATTCGGATGATGTGACCGTGGTATCGAAATCATGGACACGCCCCATCATGGACTGCTTCCAGGGACCAATATCCTGGAAACCCCCTCCCTTCCTGGGCAAATAACTCCGCAGCCGATTGCGGATATTCTTCGCTTTTCCCACATAGAGGACATCACCGTTCCGATCACGCCAACGGTACACACCGGGCTTGGCAGGCGCGGCGGCAATACTGTCCCGAAGGCGCGAAAAGCGAGAATCGTCGGATTGCATTGGCACCCCTAGTATCGAACGAGAAGAGGAAAGTGAGAAGATCATTTCCGTATTTCTGCCTTTGCACTTCTCTATGACAGTTTCTCCCTGCATACTGCATGCGACCATGGGCAATATACCGCTCGTCTCCTGCCTCGTGCTCAACTACCGGATGCCCCGGGACGCCGTGCGTTGCGTGCAAGCACTCCGTCAGCAAACAATAGCAAACCAACTGGAAATAATCGTAGCAGACAACCATTCGGACGATGATTCCATAGGCATCCTGCGCAATCGTCTGGGCGAGCAAATGGGAGTCCGCATTGTAGAAATACCGGCCAATCTGGGATACAGCAGAGGAAACAACCGTGGAGCAGCATACGCCAAAGGAAAATATCTGCTCATCACCAACCCTGATAACGAATTGGAGCCTGGTGCACTGGAACACATGGTACGCACGCTGGAACAAGATGCTTCCATCGGCATCATAGCACTCAAACTTGTGCATCCGGATGGCACACGCAGGGATTCATTCCGGCGTTTTCCATCGGCAATGGATATCATCCTCAAACGCCTGCCGCTGCGAAAACTGGCACACAAGCGCCTGGAACGCTACCTGCGACGGCAGGAAGAGCCTACGGATCCCATAGACGCCGACTGGGTCGTGGGAACATGCATACTCATATCCACAGAACTCTTCCGGTCTTTGGGAGGCTTTGACGAACGATTTTTCCTCTTCTTCGACGACATCGACCTGTGCCGCCGCTGCTGGATAACAGGAAAACGCGTCGTGTTCGACCCGCGCATCAGTGCCCGCGAACGCCAGGAACGCCTGAGTGAAGGCGGAATGTTTTCCCTGCTCATGAGCAGGGTTGGCAGGACACACATTGCGAGTGCCATCAAGTACTTCTGGAAATGGAGGGGACAACCGCTGCCGGCAAAAACACTGTGTTTCCGTTGACCTGGAAGGCGGATCTGCCTACCCTTCCGGCACAAGAAAGTGTTATGGATATGGTTCCCCTGTCAGCACAGGCACGCGTTTCGGACAAGACGTCCAAACAACTGCGCAGAGACGATACCGTCCCATGTGTGCTTTACGGCAATGAAATGGAGAATACGTCATTGCAATGCACACACAAACTGCTGCTGCAGGCGTACAGGAAAGCAGGAGAAAGCACGCTGGTGGAACTGGAAATAGCCAACGGAAAGAAACTGCCCGTTCTCTTCCATCAAGTTGATCTGCACCCTGTGAGCGGCAACATCCTGCATGTGGATTTCTTCGCTGTGAATATGAAGAAGGAGATCGAAGCAAAAGTTCCTGTGCACTGGATAGGAGAAGCGCCAGCAGTCAAAGAACTGGGTGGCGTGTTGGTTGCCAACACCGACCACGTAACAGTCCGCTGTCTGCCCGTCAACCTGCCACACGAACTCACAGTAGATATCGGCAAAATAGCGGAATTTGGTGATGCGGTGACCGTTGCAGATATACAAGTACCCGAAGGAGTAATAATTCAGGAAGAACCCGATCAAGTCATTGCGGCAGCACAGGAACCACGCCAGGCCGAAGAAGAGCCGGTCACAACCGCCGAGGATGAAACCGAAACAGAAGGCGGAGACAAAAAATCAGAAGGAGAAGACGGAGAAAAAGAGGGAAGTGAAACAGGAGAGAAAGGGAAATAGCACAACATCCGTGCTCCAAACCGCCACCATGCGCACCATCATCCGCACGCTCACTGCCATCGTCCTGCTGCTTGCCATAGCGCAAGGAGCGTTGCTGCTGTTTTCCGTGCGCACATCCGAACTGGCAGCGCAACTCGCCGGCACACAACAGACGGAGAGGGGCGGCACACCTATATTGCAACGCACACTTTCGCGCCTGCCCATACTGCCATTTAACCTGGGAAATCGCCCACTCGCTGCTGTCATCATCGAAAATCACGAAGATGCACGACCACACCAACAGGGACTCACGCAGGCGCTTCTGGTACAGGAATGGCCTGTAGAAGGATTTATCAGTCGATTCGTCGCTGTACTCGACACACGGCAGTTGCCGGAAATCGTAGGACCAGTCCGTTCCCTCCGCCCCTACTTCGTAGACGGACTGCTGCCCTGGACAATGGTGGTATACCACGCTGGAGGCAGCCCGGAAGCGTATGACCGCATTGCCTCGACAGCGAAACTACGAAGTGTGAATGGTCTCACTGGCCATTACTACGGTCAATTCATCCGTAAGGAAGGTATATCCGCTCCCCATGACTTCTTTGTTCTGCGCGAATCCATAGAGCAGGACTCCCGCCAAGCAAAACTGGCAACGGTTGCGTGGCCGCCATACAGCGAAGGAGGAATGGTAAACGGAGAATCGGCACAGGTAATCGCCGTGAACTACGCGAGCAAAAATCACAATGTCACGTACGCATACATGCCCAGCACAAAACGCTATCTGCGCGCCAACGGAGAAGTGAACGCACAAGCAACACCAGCGAATGTCCTCTTTTTGGAAATTCCCATACAAGAAATCGGAGCATATGGCAGGCTCACAATCCCAACAACAGGCAATGGTCATGCACTACTTTTCCGCGACGGCATGGCATACCGCGGCACATGGTCGCGCAGCCGAACAAACGAGTGGTTTTCATTCACCAGCGAACAGGGGGAAACCCTGCGCTTCGCACGCGGGCAGACATGGATGACCATCCTCCCCTCTCTCTCCAAGGTGAGCTGGAACAACAATGAAACGGAGTAACGCCTGAATTTTCACAGACATTGCAAAAGTTACTCATCCTGAAGAAATGTTGGAAGCAATAACGGTGGCTGTAGACCGACGATGTCTTCCACGATACTCAAATCACCCAACGCAACTTTGCCAACGTACAAACGGCGCAGATCACCCCCCTGCTCTACGAAAGCTGTAATGGCGAGGAAACCGCGGAAGTACACCAGACTCTTGGTAAAAGCACCCGGTTCCCGGGTATCCCCAAGCCCGCGCTTCATGGCAACAACCTGTGTGAGTGCCTTATGTTCATCATACCCCAGCACCTCCTGCAGATACGCACGCGTATCTGCAAGGCTATGTTCCAGAGCAAAAGCACAACCCAGAACATTGCGCGGTGCATTGTAATACTTATCATGCTGAGGCGTGTACACACGGTTCTGGTTGAAGATAGCCAAGCCTTCCTGCGTATCCAGATATCCCGCGCAACCGCGGCGCAACAAGGAAAACGGCTGATGCCCCCCATTCTCTGCACAGAGAATGTGCGTCTCGATTTCATGTTTAATGAGTGCATCGACGTGCGAAGCAGCAAAAGTAGCACCCTCACGAACATAGAAATGCCTACCCCCCACAGTGGCATCCGTCACCAGACGCTTGCGCAAAGAAACTTTCCAATTATGCAAACCGTATTGTTCCAGAGCAACGGAAAATCGTTCCGCAGCTTGTTCGGAAGTAAGAACGGATTCCGGCGGGCGTTCGCCGCCCGGATCCTGGGCCAGCGCCTGTTTCGCATCACGCAGAAGCACTTGATTCGGCTTGCCGAAAAGCGCAATAGAAGCTTCGGTAAAACGCTGAGCATCGCCACGCGCCTGCAACATGTCCAAGCGCAACAGCAACTCCTTGCGCTTCTTTTCTAGAAGCAACGCGATGGGCGCATCATTACTGATTGGCTCACTGAGTCTGTTGCGCAATTCCTCGAGATCCAACTCAGATTTTGGGTAAATGAACACGGGATTATACAAATGATCTCTCTGCAAACGCCCGAGTTCTCCAGCCAGATTCACAGGTTTCAGATGTTTGAGGAGCAGAATGGAAGCATCTGCTTTTGCAAGGAAAGTGTCGGCCGCACGCATGTCGTTGCGCACGGAAGGTGTGGCAAGCTGCTGTTGCTTCTTCTTAGAGGGATCAATGAGAAAATCCTGCAAATCGCGACGGCCGATAATGACCCGTTCCGCGCCTTCCCACTGATCACGTATAGAAACAATCGTATGCATCTTGCGGCCAGCCAATGTCATCTTTACCCGATAGGTGTTGCTACCGTTACCCGTAGCTTCCGCAGCATCCACCTCCTGAAGCGCCTGCAATAAATCGGGCGCAATACATGTATGTTCAGCATCTGGAGCAATAATACACGGCTCTTCCAAAGTCGTACCCGCGCCGGTAAACGTCACCGTTTCACGCAGACCAAGTACAGGTTTACCGACAGTATCTTTGCGGGGCCGTTGGGCGTGGCGCACGTTCTCACCAAAGAGATCCTGTCCCATGCGCACACCCTTCTCCGGCGAAGTGACACTCAGACCTTCTATGCGCTCCAGGCGTTTGCGCAATGGCGCGAGATTCGCCACCTGTACATTCAAACCTGCACGCGCATTGACTTCCAAAACAGCAGGGCCAAGCTGCTGATCAATGGTAATGTCCACAGCCAGATATCCGATATTGGTAATCTGCTGAATACGCGAACAAGTGAGGAGAATATCATCCCAATGCGGCAACACATGCCCCGAAGGCGTACCGCCATACGGCAGTGTATCGATCATGTGATGATACTGGGCAGCATGCGTCGTGGTGCCCTTGGCAATATCGATACCTATACCGATACCTCCGAGGTGGAGATTGGCCTTTCCATCACTCTGAGCAGTGGGAATGCGCAGCATCGCCATAATCGGAACCAAATTAAAGACAATGACACGTATATCCGGCAATCCCACAGGGCGGAAAGGCGCAAAACACTCGTGCGACACCAAAATCTGTTCGAAAAACGCCATATCTCTCCGACCGCCAAGAGAGAATTTGCCGTCGAGAATATCCTCGATGTGTTCTGCGAGTTCGCGCGAAGTCACCACAATGTCTTCCTTGCCACGCAGGAAATTGCCGCGCTTGTCGCGGCCATGCAGCACGATAATCCCCTCGCCGCCAAAACCGAAATTCGGCTTAAGGACACAGGCATCGGGCAACTGCGTAAAATCGAATGAACGCAACTGTGAACGTGTCTCGATACGCGCGTACATTTTGGCAGCAGGAATGCCCCGCGCAGTCAAAAACGCCTTAGTGCGAACTTTGTCATCGGCAAGCGCAACGGCTTTCTTGGGATTGAAGGGACGCACATAGAGCAAATTGCGCGCATTGATACCCAGAATGCCGTGGCGGGAGAGAATGGCAGGGAACATACAAATAACCAAAGAAAACGGAGGGTGCTATTCCTCCTGCATTTGACGAAATACCTCGCGGAAACGGAAGTACTCCACCAAACGCAAACCCGTCCATCGCCCAAGGAATGCATTGACGAGCAACGTAAGCAGGATGAGTTCAGGATATGCCAAAACGAACGACTGTAGTACGGACCACTGGACAATGAACACGCAAAGCAGAGCAGCCAATACGGTTTCCGCGATGCCCACAATCGCACCATACCATCCTTGTTCGGCTTTCACATTGAGGAAACTCTCTGAAAGCGTGGACATAATGAGCAAGATGAAAATGGTGTCACCGGAAAGTGTGAGCCCGAAGTACGCGCCAAGACCGAGGAGCAAAAGCAGTGTCAGACTCACGACCGTGAGAATGATGGCGACTTTGGGTATGTAGAGCAGCCGCCAACGGCGCATAAGCGTACGCGTTGCATACCCTGTCACGAGGATGAAGAGCAGGAACGAAACACCGATGGTCCACCCAAGCGCCAGAAAACTCAGCGCAATGACCGAAGGCATGTAAAGGCCGAATGTCGTAACGCCAACCACCTGCTTGAGGAATGCCAGAATCGTAGCAATCAACGGCAACATGAGGAGAAGCATGACTGTCCGGCTGGAAACACCGTGTGTAATCATATACGTAGTAAGAACCGAGAGAAGATTCCACGGACGCACCGCCAACGTGCTCTCGTCAACGACCAAATACGCCAAATCCCACTGATCGAGCTTGTCCAGAAAACCATCAATATTAGTAGCACCGATGAGCGGCGTGAGTGCTTCTGTACGCGTGACAATGATGCGGTCAGGCATAAGCAACGTAAAAGGTCCGCGCGCCGTGCGCGCGAGCGTATGCAGACCGCTCTCGGCAATCATGATGATTGTCTGGTGGCGCAGCGCCGCCTGTTTATCCGAATCACTCTCCATCACGCGCTGCAATGCCTGCAAACCGGCAATGCCATCCGTCCACAATACAATGGATTCCGCACCGACCAAGGCAGAACTGCCTTCCGAAATCACGGTGAAGAGCATGCCGCCACCTTCCAGCGGCAACGCCGTTTCCTTGGGTTGCAGCACGCGAAGAAACACCCCCTGACGCTCAGCTTCCTGTTGATGAATTACCAACTTTTCCCTGGGAATTGATGCATCGGCAACCAGAACGATTTTCCGTTCATACACGATGATCCGATGTTCAGCAGAAGCCTCTACAGGCTCGCCATCCACCGTGGCAGTCACCACGAGGCGAATGAGTGTAGTACCGATCTGCTCGGGAGTGTACACAGCTTCCACGGTGCGGCTGATGGGCTGGGTAATTCCCTCACGATACCAGCGGTATTCCACATCTTCACCACGCACTACCGTATTTGAAGCATCCAAAACCACAGTACGCCCGGCAGCCACATCTGCAGGACCGGAAATAACCGGAACAATAGGTGGCCTTACCACATCATCGATCGGCACAGACTGTGCAACGGCAATCTGCGCATAAAACAAACACACGCCGGCAGTTGCAATAAGGAAACGGTACGCACGCATCATGCACAACGGGTACGAGATGACTTCCCCTTCTCCATATGGCACTGCTTGTAGCGTGCAAGTTGCGGTTCCAGCTTCTCCACGCAACGATCCACGGCTTCCACAATAGTTTCCTTCCGTGACTCTGCATGCAGCGTTTTCTTTAGCAAATCAATCGTCACCCCTACCTTGAGCTTGTCACGCCCCTTTTGGGTAGCACGATTCTCCACATCGATACGAATGCTGGAACCCGTATCTTTGATGCGCTTACAGTACGTGGCCAATTTGCCCAGCTTACGGGCAACAGACAGGAATTCACGGTCTGTATAACGATAATCCTTCTCGTAATGCTGTATGTGCATAGCGGGTAAGGGGGGAGAAACAGTCAAAACAGATGATAGCACGCAAGCGCGTATCGGGCACGGAATTGATTGGCTGGACACAGCATATGCTTTAGGATTGCGCCTTATGGCACATCTGCACGAAAAGCACATGCTGGAAGCAATTCATCTGGCAACGAAAGGAATGGACGGCAACCATGGCGGACCGTTCGGCGCCGTGGTAGCACGGGGTAACGAGATCATTGGACGGGGATACAACAGTGTCTTATCGCAAAACGACCCCACTGCGCACGCGGAAATCGTGGCGATACGCAACGCGGCGCAAAAACTGCAAAACCCCTGGTTAGAAGGATGCGATCTCTATACATCCTGCGAACCGTGCCCTATGTGCCTTGCCACCGCGTTATGGGCTCGTATCCAAAACGTGTATTACGCAGCAAACCGGCACGATGCAGCCGAAATCGGATTTGATGATGCACAATTCTACGAAGAACTCATGGTGCAACCTGCAATGCGCATGCTTAAAATTGAACAGATGGGAGAAGAATATCGCGGTCTCGCACGCGACGTGATGCTCCGATGGAAGACCGAAACAGCAGGAAGGCACTACTGAGATGCAGAACAATGCTGTAATACATGTCACACCGAGCACATATTCTTTGTAGACAAAAAGAGCAGGATACGTACCATGAAGAACGTATTCATATCTTTCCCCTATGCACTATGCGTACATTCTTTGGTGGTGATGAAGACGGCGGTTGCTGCGGCGATTGCTGCGGCATGCACGGAGGCTGCTAATCCCCATGCAGCAAACGAAAGCGGTCACAGCGGCCGCTTTTTGTATGAGCGCAAAATTGGTGGAAGGATTTACCAGACTTCCATGCTGATCCAGTACGCGCGAGTACGGCGCGTACCGCGCCGGTGCGCTTGGCTCGTCGTACCATGAACCTGAATACATCTACTGTGGCGTATATGCCAAAGAGTAAGAAAACCCAAGCCAGCAAGGATCAGGAGCATGCCAACCGCCGTCTGCGGCACAACAGCCGCCGTCGGCGCAGCTCCGTGGAGCGGTGTACGGATCATGGCACTGGGATTGGGAATGCTGGGATCTACGGAAACGGGTGACATGATCGCACCTGGCTGCGAGAGCTGTGACAGATCCGCAGCGATTGTGAATTGTTTTGCCGCAACCAAGAGCGCCACCGTACCAGCAACAATGCATGCAATGCCTGCAAAACGAACAATGGTTTGTGTGGATATATTTGACATAATTCAAATATATTATATCAATTTATTTGATAGAGCGCAACACAGTAATCTGCAGAAGAGCCAGAGTCATCCTTCGTACTACTTCTTCTTTTGAACAGACTTCCGATGAGATACCGCCCGCTTGCGAGGAGTTTTGTGCCGCATCCGCATAACACGCTCGTACTCTTCCTGCGTCAGCAGAAGGAAAATAGCCGGCAGGATCCCCACGGAATTCACGATCAGCAATGCGATGAACCAGATGTTTTTCCCCATCCGTGCCGCGCGCCACAACGCCCAACCCCGCAATGCGATATCGACCAGCACGAGCAAGATGAGAAACCCCGCAAACGTGCCCATGTGGGCAATGAGCAAAGTGCTCATGGGAGAGAATGAATCGTACATACGCATCATAGGTAATCAGTATGGCAGAAAAAAACAGATCCGTATGTATTCCAAAAACATATAAATTATTGTATAATATATAAGGTGAACACACAGACAAACGGCAAAACCGCAAACGGCAATGGGAACGGAAACGGCAATATCAGCGTGGCCAAGTACTGCACGAGCCGCGTCCCCACCGCGAAACCGGAAGAGACACTCGGTGACGTGCAGCAGCGCATATGTGCGAACATGCGCAATTTCGATACGGTGGATTACATTTATGTACTCGATAACGAAGAGAAACTCGTTAATATTTTCTCTGTACGGGCGCTCTACTCAAACCCGCCCCAAAAACGCGTCGGCAGCATGTCGGCACCCAAGAAATTGTGCACGGTAAAAGAAGGAACAGATCGCGAGCGCGCCGCGTACCTAGCGCTCAAGTACCACATCACATCCGTGCCGATCTTGTACAAAAACGGGTGCTTTGCAGGCGTAATAGACGCAGATGCCATCCACCGTATCTTGTATAACGAATTGCGCGAAGACCTCATGCGTTTTGCAGGCATCCGTCACATGAAGTCGGTAACGACCAGCGCGCTCCAAACGCCAATTGGTCTCGCACTGAAACATCGACTCCCGTGGCTGCTGCTGGGTATGGCAGGCGGAATCTTGAGTGCAGGCATCATCGATCTCTTCGAAGAAACACTGAAGCAGTACCTCCTGCTCGCAGCCTTTATTCCACTCATTGTCTTCACAACGAACGCAGTCGCACTGCAAATGACCGCGTTCCTCATCCGCGACCTCGCCACAGAAACCGATCTGCCCTTTGGCAAGTACGTACTGCACGAGCTGCGCATTGCAGCGGTGTTGGCAATTGTGTGCGGCATGCTGCTGACGGCGATTGTCCACATGCTGTACGGCGACCCCAAAACATCCATAGTGCTGGGTCTGGGACTCTTCTGTGGCATTCTCACATCTATTTTTACAGGCACCGTTGTACCATACACATTCTACCGCCTCAAACTGGATCCTGCGGATGCCAGCGGCCCCATAGGAACCATCATTCAGGATAACGTGAGTATCGTTATCTACTTCAGTATTGCGGCGTGGATGCTCTAGGGACGCAACCGTCTGTTGTGCTCCAAAAAGCGCCGGACCAGGTAATGAAAGAATCCGCGTTCCGTCTTGCGCCGCTTGATGTACAAAAACCCGATGCCGGACGCAAGGAGGGCGCCCAGCGCATTCACGATGAGATCCCACATCGTATCATCAGCGGATTTTTGCATATTGGTACCAAAGAAGTTGTCCATCGCGAATTCGAAGATTTCCCAGACAGCGCCACCCCCCGTCGCGAAAGCGAAAGAGAGAAGAGAAATCATGAATGCACTGGCATGTAAGCGCTTTTGGTCATAGAGCGTGTAAAGAATGAGAAACCCTATGAATCCCAACGCAATACCCGACCCTGTATGAAGCACAATGTCCCACCACAAAAATTTATCGTAAAAACCGTGGACTTCGCCAAGCAGGATTGCCGCATAGATAAAAACAGTGATCGCAAATTCAAACTCCGTAGGGAGAACTATCTTGTAATTGCGTTTGAGCAGTGATGGAAATGAAAGGCAGAGAATACCGGCAACTGTCACGAGGATGATCTCCCATTCTCCGCGGAAAAAAGCAAAAACGCCTGCGGCAACAAAAGATAGACGTATGAGGAACGATATCCAGACTTGAATCCTTATTGCCAGTGAAGCAGGCTCTAGAACTTTGGACATTGTGGTATGACAAACATGAACCCACACACCAGATTACACGATAACAGTACGAGAAACGATAAGCACCGATATTGAGGAGATAACGATGATCAAATGTACCCGAGCCAGAGCGAGCCAAGCATCACAAGACCCAATGCTAAAATAATAAGTCCTGCAATGAGATGAAGAATCTGAAGACATTGTGTACGACACTGCTCTGCCTTGTCAGTTGTCGTAAGACCGAAATAAATAGCACCCGTGATGAGAATCATCGGCGACACAAAAATAAGGTTGTAGAATGCAAGCAACACAAGTGCGTAACTCTTCTCTGTTGTCTGTGCTAACAGACCGAGAATGACAATATACGGCCCCGATGTGCAGGGAAGGAGAAAGAGACTCACAGCAAAACCAATAAAGAACGCTCCTGGCACAGATGTCACACCTCTCAACAACGCCTTGAGCCTTGGCCGCCAACTCATGGGAACTTCCATAACAAACCACTTGCCGTACCATAAATAATCTTTGAGATTAAAAAGCCCAATGAAAATAGCCAGAACAGCAATGACTGCATAGAACCCGCGCGAGATGCCTGCGGCCTGTATTGCTGAATACAAACCCAATCCCATAAGGAAGTACGAAATATAGATAGAAAGAGAAAATGCCAATCCGGAAAAAAGCGCTCGGCGCTTTTTACCCGAAGCAAGAACCGTAGTTATGAGAATGATCAGAACAGCAAACTCACAAGGATTGATGGCATCAACCATCGCTGCACCAATCACAGCGGGAATCGTCACAACGGTGGCGAAATCCGAACCTGAATCCTCCGCTGCCGGCTGAACCTGTGCTTGGATAAATTGATCGGACTCACTCGTACTGCTGCTCTCTTGCTGTTGTGCCACAACAGACGAAGCAGCATGCGGCGGTTCAAGGTACTGTAACGGTGACGAACATCCCTCCTGGATACAATGGATAATCTCGTTCTCAATTTGTTCTCCCAATGCATTACTGAATCCGACGATGATCTTCTCCCCGATGAAAGCTGTAGGGACACCACGTATACCCTCCCCGTAGGCTTCCGCTATTTTCTGAAAAAGAGGAACATTTTCATGATGTGAATATACTTCATACTGATGGACTTCGAGCAACGGATATACGGATTCCATCCTATCGAGAAAATCAATCATACCACCGCAATGCGGACAACCTTGTCCATAGAAGAGAACAAGATCCACTGCATTGCCTTCCTGGGCACCAACAGGGGAAATTGTTGTTGGAAACAGCAGCGTCATTGCGAATGCCACTGCAATAAGGAAGTTTTTGAGGAATTGCATACGAAAATCAGTTAATGAATTTGTACCCACATTGTATCTATTCCGATATGCCTGTCTAGCGCTTTCCTCTGCGCCAACATCATTGTTCCTGTGATCAATATCCTATGTCATTTACTATTCGGTGAATTGCTCAATCAAAAAACCCTGTACGAAGGAAGCGACGATCATGACAACGGTAAGCACAATGGTATACGACCATCCAAAATACGAAATCATAAGCGGAAAAAGGAATGGTTTGATTGCACGCGCATACAGAAACGAAGCGACAACCCCCTTGCTTGTTCCTTTCCGCATAAGATCTTTGAGAAGCGCATACCAAAGATAAATCGGCCCCGTTGAAATAAAACCGGCTGTTATAGCGACTACCCATCGTTGCGCACCCGATGTTTTCCCCACATATCTGGCAACAGTTTTAGAATCAACAAAGAGATTCGTAAGAATCATCAAAATGAATACTCCTCCCATCGCCGGCAGAATTTTTACAAGCAGCAAGAACGATTCATGCAATGCGGAAACAAAAGAAGAAAATTGAACATAAGCACTGATAACGTAGATGAGAATCACTCCCCCAAAAAAACGAACGCCCATGAAAGACTGATCGCTCTTCATAGAAACCGAAGGAATACGGTGGTAAGCATTGCTACAAGAATGGAAAATAGAAAACTCAGGCTGTTACGGAGAAGAGAGAAATTGCGTCCAAGCATTGTTGATTCCGCAGGAAATTGCACAACACCAACCGATACCCATGCCACAACGAATGCCGTAACGGCAGTAAGGCTAACCCCCTGGTTCAAAAACTCACCGCCAATCACGTAACTCGTAATGGGACTTCCAACCATAACACTTCCAATAACGCTTCCCATGAACGAATCAAGAAACACATTGTGATGGAAAATCATGCTGACGAACCGCACTGGGAAAAAGACCTGTACAAATCCAACAAGAAAAATGATGCCGAGCAAAAACGGTACAGAACGCCACAGAGCACTCAGAGACTTATGCACCGCCGAAGGAAATGCAAAACGCACAATGTCCATTGTATGAAAAACGAGACAGAACGATATTACTTTTCTCCAAGTTCCTTCTGGCGAGCCTGCAGGTCTTTAAGATACTCCGAAACGGCCTGCACTTCCTCGGCAAGCATCGCCTTTTCATCCACAGAACCCAAACGCTGACGACCAAAAAACCCGTAAAAACCTCTGCAGCCGCCGCCACGGCCCATCCCGCGATTGAATCCGCCACACAAACCTCTGCCCCATCCGCTCATGGGACCGTTTTCCCTAGGACCTGTACCGTCGAATGCTGGCATAATGGTACTGGAGAACAAAATAATATAATGAATATATATGCATAAATAACGAAAGTCAACTCTATGAATAAATCATAATCGCTCGGGAACTGCATGGTGCTACAATGCGCGACATATGGTGATCAGTTCAACACTCATCATCGCTTTTTCACTGGCTCTTCTGGCAGGAATGAGCACGATGCTCGGAGCCACATTGGCTTTTGCGCCCGGAAGCAAGAACCCACGCACGTTCGCTGTGGCACTGGGATTCTCAGCGGGAGTCATGGTATACATCTCCTTCACGGAACTCCTTCCAGAGGGAATAGAGCACCTCACGGATTTTTTTGGTGAACGCGGGGGAGAATGGAGAGCGATCCTCGGTTTCTTTATAGGCATCGGCCTCGTCGCACTGCTCGACACCCTCATCCCCCACATACCAAACAGAAAAGGCCGTCCTGATACACTGCAATCCTGTCCACATTCTCCTCTGCACCGCATCGGCATTCTCGCAGTCATAGCCATCACCCTCCACAACCTCCCCGAAGGACTGATCACGCTCATCGGTGTCGTAGATGACATTCATATCGGACTGCTCCTCGCCATCGCAATCGCTATTCACAATATACCGGAAGGCATTTCTGTAGCTGTACCCATCTATGCGGCAACCAACAGCAAAAAACTGCTTTGTGGTACACATTCATCGCAGGAATCGCCGAACCCATCGGTGCACTCTTGGGTTACCTGTTGCTGCGTTCCTGCTTCGTAGGAATCCTGTGCGGCTTCGCATTCTCTACCGTGGCCGGCATTATGGTCTATCTCTCCCTCGACCAAATGCTCCCCACAGCACGCGCGCATACCGATCCACACTGGGCAATGGCAGGATTTGTGATGGGCATGCTCTGCATGGCAGCAAGTATCCTTCTCTTGGAACTGGGAGGATAACACCGATTGTAACTATCGATTCATTATGCGGTACTATGGAACTGTTTCTTCCTGTTACGAGGAAATACTCGCCCATTCTGTTATTGCGCCTATGGATACTTCTAAACTGCGTTGGCTACTACTGCTATCTATTGTCCTTTGGTTTCCCTGTATTGTGGCCACAGCACAGGAACCCCCGCACGAAGAACTGATTCGTGCGGAAGTCCTCGATATACGCGATGGTGAAAGGCAATCAATTCACCTGCACATCCTCACAGGAACAGATGCAGGGACAAAGATCACTGTAGAACAAAATCCCCAGCAGCATTGGCATATTGAAGAAGGTGAAACAGTGGTCATCCGCAAACTCATGAAAACAGATACATCCATTGAATACATGATTGCCGAAACATACCGGTTACCCGCACTTCTGTGGATCGGATTGCTCTTCGTGGGTCTCGCTATCCTCCTTGGAGGCAGGAAGGGTATCGGCTCCATCACCGGGCTGTTTCTGAGTATCGGCATACTCATCTTCTTCATCGTACCGAAGATTGCCAAAGGGAGTGATCCGGTGTTCATCAGTGTAACAGGTGCACTCGCCATTGCATGTACGTCCCTATTCCTCGCGCATGGATTCCGCAAACGCACATTCGTGGCGTTCCTGAGCACTCTGGCGACACTCACCATTGCAACCGGACTCGCCACCTTCTTCGTCCACGTCGCCAAACTCTTCGGCGCAGGTTCCGAAGAGGCGCTCTTTCTGCAGAGTGGAGCACTGGAAAACGTAAATCTACGCGGACTTCTGTTGGGCGGCATGATCATTGGATGCCTAGGTGTTCTGGACGATGTCACGGTTGCCCAAACAGCTGTGGTGGATGAGCTCAGAAAAGCCAACCCTTCCATGAGTGCTCGCAACCTCATTCGCGCCAGTCTATCCATCGGGAAAGAACACATCGCCTCTATGATTAATACGCTCGCATTGGCATACGCCGGAGCTTCCCTGCCGCTGCTCCTGCTCTTCACAACACCGAGCGACTATCCGCTCTGGTTCACGCTCAACGGAGAATTCCTTGCGGAAGAAATTATCCGCACGCTCGTGGGAAGCACATCCCTGCTCTTCGCAGTTCCTATTTCAACAGCCTTCGCCGTACTGCTCCTGAAAAACAAAACTGGCATCCTTCTGTCATGTCCGTTCCCCACCCCTCCACGTGAAGAACATGCGTAACGCACATCTTCGGGAATCCCGCCCCCTCTGGTTCCACCCTCGACAACATCGCGGAGGAGGACGCGGCATGGGACAGGGTATGGGAATGGGAATGGGAATGAGAAAGAATTTTCCCCCGCAGTTGCAACACAAACTCCGAAATGCAGCACGCAACGAGATCACAGAACACATGATTTACCGGCGCGTCGCCGGTCGCATGCGCCACGGGTCGAACCGCGAAATACTCGAACGCATCGCCGCACAGGAAAAGAATCATTACGAACAATGGCGGGCAATGCTGGGCGAAGACGTGGCTCCGTCGTGGTGGAAAGTGCGCCTATTCTCCCTGCTCGCACGATTCCTCGGCCTCAGTTTTTCACTTCGTCTCATGGAGAAAGGAGAATCCCTTGCGGGACAGGTGTACGGAGAAATCGGGAAGGATATTCCGGAAGCACTGGAAGTAATGGAGGACGAGCAACGACACGAACAGGAACTCCTCGGCCTCATCAATGAGCGAGTACTCCAGTACGTGAGCTCCTTCGTCCTGGGTCTCAACGACGCACTGGTAGAACTGACAGGAGCCCTGGCAGGTCTGACACTCGCGCTTCGGGAAACACACCTCATTGCCACCGTCGGGCTTATCACAGGAATCGCTGCGGCGCTTTCCATGTCCGCTGCGGAATACCTGTCCACAAAAGAAGAAAAGGGGAAGAACGCTCTGCAGGCGGGCGCGATGACCGGCGTCGCCTACCTGATCACCGTTATCCTGCTCATCATGCCGTATTTCTTCATCTCGAATGCCATAGCGGCGCTTTGCGCGACACTCGCTATCGCACTCATCATTATTTTCTGTTTCACGTTCTATATATCTGTCGCACGACGCATTCCTTTTGGACAACGATTTTTGGAAATGGCAGCAATCAGCATGGGCGTTGCCACGATTAACTTCTTCATTGGTTTCGCTGTAAAACAGTGGTTCGGTATAGAATGAGAATCCTTCTAATCTATTCTCTTATCTTATGGAAACATTCATTTGGATCGTTGTCTCGAGCCTGCTCATGAGCACCATAGCGCTCGTCGGGAGCGTTACTGCTCTCTTTAAAGACTCAACGCTACACAAGATTCTCCTTCCGCTCGTTGCGTTCTCAGCCGGTTCGCTGCTTGGAGGCGCCCTCTTTCATATGCTTCCCGCATCCATCGAGCATCTCGGCAATGGCATGGCAGTCTATGTCTGGCTCATCATCGGTTTTGTACTCTTCTTTGTTCTCGAGCAATTCCTGCACTGGCATCACTGCCACCTGGCGCCGGGGGAACATAAACAACCACTGACCTACCTTATTCTCATCGCCGATGGCATCCATAACTTCATTGGAGGGCTTTCCGTCGGTGCAAGTTTCCTCATAGATATCAGACTGGGGATTATTACATGGATTGCCGCTACAGCTCACGAAGTCCCGCAGGAACTCGGCGACTTCGGCATACTTATTCATGGCGGCTGGAAAAAGACACATGCCTTATTCTTCAATTTCCTCTCCGCACTCACCTTCCTCCTCGGAGGCATCATCGTCTATTCCGTATCATCCGAAATCGATACGGGGTTCCTCATTCCGTTCGCAGCCGGAAATTTCCTGTACATTGCCGCGGCCGATCTTATTCCGGAAATCAGGAGACACGAGAGTATTCGCGTGAATCTCATCCACTTCCTATCTCTGATGGCAGGTCTCGTTCTCCTGCTCATCTTAGGACTCCTGTTCCAGCACCATTGATTGCCATCACAATTACAGGAATCAAATTTAAAAAAACGTCTGCATTATTCTTGATCAAAGTGTTAGAAATATATAACATACTGCTGTTTTCCCCACCTATGTATGACATACAAGCAATACATGATCGTTCGACTGATGATTGCCGCGCTACTCTCTGCGTTTATTGCGTCATCCATCGTCCGTCACGACTTCTTCTGGCCTGTCGTTGCGATCGTTGTAGCGATGCTTCTCTTACTCTTTCTGCGTCGTCGCATGCATGAAGTGATTGCCGATGAACGCGACTATGCATTGGGCGGGCTCGCTGCACGTTGGGCAATCCAGATCTTCTCACTTATCGCCGTGCTCTGCATGTTCCTATTTTTCTCATTACAAGATCGTGATGCACTCTTTGCTACCGTGGCTTTCGTTCTCGCATACTCCACATGCGGTCTCATGCTCTTGTATGCACTGATCTTCCGGTTACTCCGTCGTTACTCTCACTTGCATGCGTAATCGCATTAGGGAACTGCGTGCACAAAAAGGCATAACTCAGGAGCAATTAGCAAAAATTGTGGGTGTACGCCGCGAAACTATCGTATTTCTGGAACAGGGCAAATATAATCCTTCCCTTCTGCTTGCCCATACTGTTGCACAAACATTAGGCGTTACCATTGATGCGCTTTTTTCGTTTGAGAAGTGATATGCAGAAGAGAACAATTTATGGTAGCCCGTAAG
>Ga0172381_10002904_pt1 | contig 18517 bp, 18 predicted proteins | sample Leawel6488metaG_FD_119754 | JGI IMG/M metagenome (GOLD analysis project Ga0172381, IMG submission 119754) | Leachate microbial communities from a municipal landfill in Southern Ontario, Canada - Leachate well 64-88 metaG | ecosystem: Engineered > Solid waste > Landfill > Unclassified | place...
GTGGATAAGTCTTTTAAGGTGGTCGGCGCGCCATCCTCATGTCTGATATACTGTTGGCATGAGAACATCCCTAATGGCCCATCTGCAGGGCCTATTTGAAACACCTATGCCAGAAGAAGTGTTGACGGTGCCGCCGGTCACCCCGACCAACAAGGGTGCCGAGGTGGTCGCTCGCGTTTGTGACGGTATCATCCGCTGGACCGTGCTGGCCCTCGCGGCGCTCATGCCGGTTTTCGTCCTGCCGTGGACCATCGAGGTCGTGGAGATAAACAAGCAGCTGCTCCTGCTCGTCGGCGCGGCGCTGGCCGGCCTGGCCTGGCTCGGCCGGATGCTCGCCCTGCGGCGTTTCGAATACCGGCGGACCGTCGTCAACGTCATGGTGACGCTCTTCCTGGTCGTTTATGCCGTGTCCGCCTGGCTCTCCTACAGCCCGTACATGTCGGTCATGGGAGACTTCGGCCAGGAAAAGGCGGGCCTCTCGTCGGTGCTCGCCATGGCCATCCTCTACTTCGTCGTCGCGAACAACCTCCGCACGATGAAGGAAGTGCGCGCCGTGATCATGGCCGTCCTGGTCGGCGGCTTCCTCGCCGGCCTCTACGCCCTGCTCCAGGGCTTCGGCCTCTTTGTCCTGCCGTTCGAGTTCGCGAAGAGCTCGTCCTTCAACACCATCGGCACCGCCACCGCCCTCGGCATCTACATGGCCTTCGTCACCGCCCTCGCCGGCGGCCTGATCATGATCGGCCATGGGCGTGAACCGGGGCAGGCCGCCGCCTGGCGCAATCGCGTCGCGACCGTCTTCATCTCCCTCACCGGCGTCCTCGGCCTTTTCCTGGCAGCGGCGATTGATTACTGGCCGGTCACCGTCTGCCTCGCGCTCGCCTCCGCCGTCCTCATCGGTTTCGCTTTCCTGCATGCCAAGGACATGAAGGGGATCGCCGGGGTTCTCCTGCCGATTGCCTCGTTGGTCGTCTGCCTTCTCATCCTCTTCTTCAGCTTTCCCGTCACCCTCAAGTACCCGGCCGAGGTCATGCCGTCCTTGAAGGCCAGCGCTGACATCACGGTGAAGACCCTGCGGGAGAAGGCGTTCTTCGGCTCCGGTCCGGGGACCTTCATCTTCGACTACGCCAAGCATCATGACGCCGAGGTGAACCAGACGGCGTTCTGGGACACGCGTTTCGACCGCTCCTCCAACCGTTTCATGACCATGATGGCGACGACCGGCCTTTTGGGGACGCTCTCGTGGCTCGCCATGGCCCTGTTCCTTTTGGTCGTCGCCGCGCGCCGTCTCCTGAAGGCCGACGAGGGGACATGGCACGCGCTCATCGGAATTTTCGCCGCCTGGTTGCCGCTTGTCCTCGTCAGGTTCGTCTACAGCTCGACCATCACGCTGGAATTCGCCTTTTGGCTTTTGATGGGCCTCATGGTCGCCGTCATGCGCCTGCCGACCTTCTCCGTCAGTTTCGAGAAGTCGCCGCGCGCGGCCATGTCCGTCTCCTTCGTCTTTATCCTGGGAGCGGTCTTCGTCTGCACCGGGCTCTTCGTCGAGGGGACACGCTACGCCGGGGAAATCTCCTATGCCAAGGCCATCAGCATCGACCGGGCCGGCGGCAAGGTCGAGGACGTCGTGAACGGCTTGGCCAAGGCGGCCAACCTCAACCCCCGCAACGACGTTTATGTCCGCAACCTCGCTCTCGCCGCGCTGGCCCGGGCCAACCAGACCCTGACCACCGAGCCGACCGTGGAGCGCCAGGAGGGCGAGAAGGACGAGGACTACGACAAGCGCGTCGAGACGGCGCGTCAGGATCAGGTGCGGCTCGGCGCCCAGATGGCCGCCGAATCCGTCAATATCGCCAAGGCCGCGACCGACATCAACGGGAAGAACGTCGCCAACTGGTCGGTGCTCGGTTCCGTGTATTCGTCGCTCGTGGGGGTGACGGAGGGGGCCGATGAGTGGGCGGTCAAGTCCTACGAACAGGCGATCGGGCTGGAGCCGGCGAATCCGGTCCTGCGGACGGATCTCGGCAAGATCTACTTCTACCAAGCCGGCGTGGCTAGGCAGGCGGCGGCGAACCTCAAGGACGACGCCAAGAAGGAGGCGGAAGCCAAGGCCGCGGATTTCACGGTTAAGGCCGAAGAGGCCTTCAACAAGGCGATCGAGCTCAAGGCCGATTACGCGCCGGCTCGCTACAACCTGTCCCTCACCCTGGACAGCGAAGGCAAGCTCAAGGAGGCCATCACCAAGATGGAGGAAGTCGTGCCGCTCTCCCCGAAGGACGTGGGCGTGGGCTTCCAGCTCGGTCTCATGTATTTCCGCGACGGGCGCAAGGACGACGCCGTCAATCTCATGGAAGCGGTCGTTCGCTTCGCGCCGAACTTCGCCAACGCCCGCTGGTACCTCGCGGCGATGTATGAGGACAAGGGCGACGTGCCGAACCTGGACAAGGCCATCGAACAGCTGAAGAAGATCCTGGAGAACAACCAGGACAACGACCTCGTGAAGCGGAAGTTGGACGAGCTGAACCAGAAGAAGGCCGGGATTCCGCCCGTGGCCGTCGGTCCGGACGGCCAGCCATTGCCCCCGCCGGTCGATCAGCCGACCAAGGACCAGAACCAGCCGGGAGTGAGTAGATAGCAGGCAACGACCCCCCCCCGTGCCGCCGAGGCACGGGGGTTTTAGGTGCGAGGCAGGTAGCGTGCAGAAAACTGTGTCCGTCGGCCGAGACGCGGCGTAAGGCCAAGATTGGAAAAATACCCGTCATTCCGGCCAGGGAGCCGGAATCCAGGAAACGGCCAGGCGGGCGCCCGGTCTTTCTGGATCCCGGGTCCCGGCCCGGGATGACGGGCGGGCGGCTGCTTTCGCCGCAGGCGCATGAGCGGTCAGCGTTCCCGACAACACAGACACACAAAAGTTGATACTACCCGTGGCACTTTGTGCCACGCACCTGTGGATAAACTAAGTCCTTCGAGAGAGTCTTTGACAGAAATTTATAGTTTGCTATCTTACCTCGGTAAGGGCCGCTAGCTCATCTGGTAGAGCGCTTCCATGGCATGGAAGAGGTGAAGGGTTCGATTCCCTTGCGGTCCACCACGGAAAACGCCCGGCCTCGTTGGCCGGGCGTTTTCCGTTAAGCCCACCTTTCCTTGTCGATGTTGCTCGTCTTGGTTCTCCTCCTGCGACAGCTTGTCGAATGGCCGCAACGTCAGGTTAGAAGGACAGGGCGTTACGTCAACCCCTTGTCACGCCGGTCGCGACCGGCGTGACTTGCCGAAAGGCCGTCAATAGGGTAAGAATTAGGCCAGCAACAGGCACCCTCCTTCAGCCACAAGCCGCAAGCCTTGAGATTGCCGCGCTCCACTGCGTTCCGCTCGCAATGACGCGGGCACTTATGGCCTACAGCCAACCACCAATCCACACGTCCCTGAAAGTCGGCATCCCCCTTCGCCTCTTGCTAGTCAGCAAGCTGTGGAGGCTGCGGGGGACAGGACCAGCCTCCGACCGGCGCTGTCTCTAAGCAACATTCTCGCCCCAACCAACATGTCACTGAAAGTCGGCATCGTCGGACTGCCGAACGTCGGCAAGTCCACGCTCTTCAAGGCCATCACCAAGAAGCAGGTCGATTGCGCCAACTACCCGTTCTGCACCATTGAGCCGAACGTCGGCGTCGTCGCCGTGCCCGACCAGCGCCTCGACGAGCTGGCCCGCGTCTCCAAGTCGCAGAAAGTCGTCCCGGCCGCCATCGAGTTCGTGGACATCGCCGGGCTCGTCGCCGGCGCCTCGAAAGGCGAGGGGCTCGGCAACAAGTTCCTTGCCCACATCCGCGAGACCGACGCCGTCGTCATGGTGGTGCGCGCGTTCGAGAACAAGGACATCGTCCACGTCTCCGGCAAGATCAGCCCGCTCGACGACGTCGAGGTCATCAGCCTCGAGCTCGCCTACGCCGACCTCGCCACGGTGGAGAAGCGCATCGAGTCGGCGCAGAAGCAGTCCAAGGGCGGCATGACCCGCGACCTCGAGAACCTCCTTGCCGCGCTCGGGAAGGTCCTCGCGGCGCTCGCCAAGGGGGAGGCGGCCCGCACGGTCGAGCTCACCGACGACGAGCGGGCCGCAGTCAAGGAACTTCAGCTTCTCACCATGAAGCCGCTCCTTTATGTCCTGAACGTGGACGAGGCCCAGCTCAAGGCCGGCTACCGCGAACCGGGTTTGCCGGAGGACGTCCAGATCCCGCTTTGCGCGCGGCTTGAGGAGGAACTGGCGGCCCTGCCCGAGGCCGAGGTCGCCGACTACCTCGCGGCGCTCGAGCTAACCAAAACCGGCCTCGACCAGCTCATCGAGAAGAGCTACGCGCTCCTTGGCCTGCAGACGTTCCTCACCTCCGGCGAGAAGGAGTCGCGGGCCTGGACCATCAGCCGGGGGACCAAGGCTCCGCAGGCCGCCGGCGTGATTCATAGCGATTTTGAGAAGGCGTTCATCCGCGTCGAGGTAATTGACTGGAAGGACTTCGTCGAATACGGCGGGGAGGCCAAGGCCCGCGAGGCCGGCAAGCTCCGCATCGAGGGGAAGGAGTACGTCATGCGGGAGGGCGACGTGTGCAACTTCCGGGTGGGGGTGTAGCCGGCCGTGCCGCCCATCGCCTCCGCCGACCCCGCTTCGCTCCCACGGTCGGCGGCGACGACAGGCGGCGCGTCCGGCTACTAAATATGCGGAAGTTGACGGAGGTCTTGAACAACATGCTCGCCGGCCTCGCTCCGCTCGATATGTGCCCGCCGGCGAGAGCGGAAGGGACGCCCTCTAGGGCAGATCTTCTGTCGAGGGCGACGTCTGCAACTTCAGGGTGGGGGTGTAGGGTGGCGGCCGGTGCCGCCCATCCACTCCGTCGGCCCCGCTCCGCTCCCACGGTCGGCAGTGACTACGCCCGCCGTCCTGGACCCCGGCTCAAGGCCGGGGTGACGGATGTATTTACGTCATGCCCTCCTCCCCTTCCGTCATTCCGGGCTTGACCCGGAATCCAGCCCCCGCCTTCCTACCTGGACCCCGGCTTCCACCAAAGGCGGACCAGCCCATGGCTGGCAAGGCCGGGGTGACGGAATTTGTTGAACTAGGTGACATGATTCATGCGCCTCGCCCGCCTAGCGGCGGTTTTGTTAATTCAAGACATAATTCAGTCGATGTGAAAGGCTTGTCGCCTTGGCGGGGCAGCGAATTAGCACGCCCATTGACAGCCTTTTGCCGCGGTGGTTAGGTGAATCTGGCGTCCTTTTCACAACGCCACGCAAAGGAGAACGAGATGTTCGTCGGCGTACTCAAGGAAATCAAGCCGCAGGAGAAACGGGTCGCGCTCGTGCCTGCCGGTGCCCATGCACTCAAAATGGCCGGCCAAAACGTGCTCGTGGAGCACGACGCCGGTTTGGGCAGTGGCTTCCCGGATGAGGATTACGTTCGGGAAGGGGCGGAAATCGTCGCCACGCCCGCAGAGCTGTTCGCGCGTTCGGACATGGTCATGCTCGTCAAGGAGCCGCAGCCGAGCCAATGCGGACTCATCAGGCACGGGCAGATCCTGTTCGACTACCTGCACCTCGCCGCTTGCGAGCCGCTCACGCGCAAGCTCGTGGACAGCGGTGCCGCCTGCATCGCCTACGAGACGATCCAGAAGGCCGATGGGTCACTGCCGCTCCTCACGCCGATGAGCGAGGTGGCTGGCCGGATGTCCGTCGTCGAAGGGGCGAAATGCCTCCAGATGCACAACGGCGGACGCGGTGTCTTCCTCGGCGGCGTGCCCGGCGTCGAGCCGGCGACCGTGGTCGTTATCGGCGGCGGCGTCGTGGGCATGAACGCGGCCAAGATGGCCTGCGGCCTCGGGGCCAAGGTCTATGTCCTCGACAAGGACCTGGCGCGCCTGCGCTACCTCAATGACGTCATGCCGGCCAACTGCTTCACCGTGGCATCCAGCCCGGCGATGGTCCGCGAGATGGTCATGCGGGCCGACCTCGTGATCGGGGCCGTCCTCGTCACCGGAGCCAAGGCGCCCAAGCTCATCACCCGCGACATGCTTAGCGGCATGAAGCCCGGGTCGGTGATCGTGGACGTGGCCATCGACCAGGGCGGGTGCGTCGAGACCTCGCGGCCGACCACGCACGGCGACCCGACGTTCACGGTGGACGGCGTCGTCCATTACTGCGTCGCCAACATGCCCGGCGCGTTCGCCCGGACCTCGACGCTCGCGCTCACGAGCGCCACGCTCCCTTATGCCGTGGAAATCGCGCGTTGGGGTTGGTTGGGGGCGATGCGGAGGAACTCCGAAATCAAGCTCGGCGCAAACGTCGTGGGCGGCAATGTCACCTGCCGCCCGGTCGCCGAGGCGTTCGGCATGCCCTATACTGACATCGACGACCTGCACCGCTGAAGCCGCCGCTCGGCGCAAATAAACACCCCGCTGTCGCTTTGACGACAGCGGGGCTTCTCATTTCCGGTGAGTGGCGTGGCAGGAATCTTTTTACGAATCGTCAGCAGCCGCCTGGAGATATTTCTTGATCGCCTCAAGATGCCCGGCATAATGCATCCGCAGGGGCTCGCACTCGGCCGGCGTCACCCAGCGCGCCTCGCGGACCTCGTCGCCGTCGATGGCGAGCGCGTCCAAGTCGCACACGGCGCGGCAAAGCCAGACGACGGTGAAGTGGACGTGCCCGGCGCGGCTGGTGCACGGGAAGACGCTGACGACGGATTGCGGCTCGACCGCGAGGCCGAGCTCCTCGCGAAGCTCGCGTCGCAGACCCTCCTCCGGAGTCTCGCCGATGTCTAGGCGCCCGCCCGGCAGTTCCCAGTCCCCGTCCGCATCCATGACAAGCAAAACCCTGCCGCCGCGCGTCAGCAAGGCTTTCTGTGAGATGTCGGCGATGAGATGGCTGTCGGCCATGGCTACTGCGAAAGCCTATAATTGTTTATCGTCGGGGCTGACTTTTTTTTTGCTTGTTTTAGCAAAAATATTTCTTTCATTATAATTGCCTATCATATTTCAAGTCTGTAAGAGGTGCTCACAGATGCCCCAAATTGCCGTATGGCGCCGAGTCTTTTCAGACCGCGCAAGTCATTATTGATTGTAACGCGGGGGACGCCTCGCAGTATTTTCATGCAGTCACGGACGGATATTTCGCCCTTCAGCATTAAATTGTCGATAATTTTGACCTGACGTTCGTTAAGTTCGTGATACTTAGCTCCCAACAGCAGGGCCTTGAAGCTGTTTACGGAATTTTTGAAGATTGGCGCGGGCAATCCCCACGTCATCATCAGGTCGCATACGATATCGATGCCGCGGCCAAATTCTTCGAGGTAGTCCATTTCCTTAAGTCGTCCCGCAATCGCGGCATTCCTGCTGTACTGCGCGTCTTTGATGTTGTCAACGGTCACGCCTGGTGGCAACGAACCCGGGTTGGATATCTCGATACGATTTTCAAAGACGCATACTTGGGTGAAAGTTTCCGTAATTTTGTAGTCCCTATGAATAATGGCGTTGGCGATCAGCTCACGCAGGGCCTCCTCTGGGTACTCGAACCTGATTATTCTTTTCGTCCCGTCGATGTAGGCACCCCTTTTTATGTTGCCGACCATGAATGAATACACCCCGTCAATCTGTTCATCAAGGGTTCCGGTGACGTCTTTGCTACTGACGATCGGGGTCGAGGCGCTGTCGCCAGCGTACCTGACGCAACGGATCGCGTATCTTTCGTATGGCAACCCGGCAATGGGATCATGCTTTGAGAAGATCAGGTAACCGGCGACCGTCGGCTTGAGCTCGCCCCCGAAAGAACCAGCTAGACCAAGACTCACCAGCAAGTCATCCGTTACGTTGGTGGTCGGCGTTCTGCCTGTTTCCGCATCCCTTTTTTGAAGAAAACGCAGGATTTTTTCCTTGGACAGATCATCCAAACGGGCGTGGATCGCCTCAGATAGGTCGAATTGGAATTGCTTGGAAAGGGCCACAAGATTTCTGAACTCATTATCCGTCAGATGCCTGTTGGTAATGCCGTCCCTCATGTATGCCCCATGCGGTAGCCCGACCTGCTTGAAATAGCACGGCCTGTAGTCAGCGGGACACTCCGGGATGTAAACAGCCAAAATCGTCTTATTGTCGCTCCAGTCTATGATGTGGTATTCCGGTCTCAATGAGTAGCTCATTTTGTCATTAAATACCTCAATAAGATTAGTCTGCATCTCGTGGATTTTATCGCATCCCTCTACCTTGACGGGCTTCTCGCTGACGCCAAATACTATTACGCCGCCCCCGCGCCGGTGGCTGAAGGCACTGATGCTCTTCCAGATGTCCCTCGGCACGTTATCTTTCGCGGTTTTCAACTCGAGCTCAGGCAGTTCGGTGTCTAGCGACTCAGCCTTTTGGATAAGCCGGATTATTTCATCGCGTGTCATATCTGCCGAGGCTTAATGAATCTTAAATATGGTACTTCAGCCTCACAATCTCCCGCCACACCAGTTGGCCGGGGCGGCCGTAAATCAGGCCGCGGTTCTTCGTTTCGTTCTCGCCGATGCGGGCCAGCACGGACGCGGGCAGGAGCGGCTCAGGCATGAAGCCGAGAGCGGCGAATTCCTTTACGGAGGTCCCATGGCGCTCTTCCTCGAAAAGGTGGACAGGCAAGGCGATGACGACGGGGGCACCGGGTTTCAGCGCCTGCCGCCAGTTCGCGAGCGCGTCGCGGTAGAGCCTCTGCAGTTCGCCGAGCACGCGCTGGATGTCGCCGCGCTTCTCGCGGCCGCGGCGGGGCTCGCCGAGGAAGGGTTCGGTGATGACGGCGTCGATGCTGGCCGGCGCAAGGCGTCCGCCGATCTCTCTCGCGTCGCTCGTCATCGTCTCACTGACGGCTTTGGAGCCGGACGCAAGGTGATGTTCCCTAACCCACGCGATGTTATTCTCGGTCGCCTCGATGGCCGCCGGGTTCCTGTCGGAGCCGATGACGGACGTGACGCCGAGCCGGAGCGCCTCGGAGAGGACCGTGCCCGAGCCGCAGAACGGGTCGAGAATTTTCGTGTCCGGGGAAAGTTGCGGCCCGACGGCGAGGTTCACCATGATGCGCGCGAGCTTCGGCGGGAGCATCCCTTGGAGGGTGTCGCGGTCCGGGCGCCCGTAGTCGGCGGCGGAGAATTCCTCGAATGGCTGGACGACGGAAGTGACGCCGAGCTGACAGCGTTCGCCGTGCAGGAAGACGCAGAACTCGGCTCCCTCGGTGAGCAGGCTGTTCTTCTCCACCGCGACCGAGGAGAGCGATGCCCCCTCTTGCGCCTTCACCCAGCGGGCCGAGCGGCCGGCGGCGGTGAGGCGACCCTTGACTTCCATGCCGACGTTCTTGAAATTGGCGGCGGCCGTCCGGGCGCGTCGTTCCGGCGTGTCGGCGCCGAGGGCGTAGAAGGAGATGCCAAACGTCCGGCGTTCGGTGCCGGGGATGGCGAGGAGCCGCTCGGCCATCGCCTCCGTCAGCGTTTCGGCGTCGAGCGGGAGGTCATCGGCAATGACGGTGCCGATCTTCACGGTGCCGCCGAGGCGGGCCATGAGGCTGTTTGCGTCGAGCGGCCGGTCGTCGGGCGTCTCGACGATGAGGACGTGTCGGCTGGCTCCGGGCACGACCAAGCCGTCTTGGCCAAGAAGGGCCAGGATTTCCGCCGCCGACAGCGCCGGATGCGAACCGAGGATGAAGAAGGTATTCATAACCCTTCCATAATGCCAAGGACCGGCCCCGAAAGCAATAAGGCCCCACCCGGAATCCCGGGCGGGGCCTTCTGCAAGCTACGGCTGCTTAACGCAGTCATAGACGACGCAAAGATCGGCGATATCCGCGGCATCGGGCCCATCCTTCGTTGTCCCGTCGTTGCCGCTCGTGTAGTACATGATGGAGCCGCGCCGCGACTCATCCTTCTTGTCATACAGCCCGACCCAATGGCCGAGCTCGTGAAGGAACATCTCCCGGACACTGGCTTCCAGGAAGCCCTCGTCCGGGAGCACGTCATCCTTTACGGCCGCAGTGAGGCGGTCGCGGACCAGCTGGGAAGCGGCGAGGATGTCCTCGCCGAATCCGTATCCCAAGATGATCGTCTCGGACGGAGTTCCCGGCGGACGCAGGGCGAGCACGGTGGCCTCGTCGATGCAGTAGAACACGGGCCTGCCGTCGTTGAGGTCGCGTTCCGGATCCAGGCCATTCTTGTCATCCCATGTACCCTGGAAATCGATGAGGTCAGCGCCGACATGCTCATTGCCGACTTCGTTCCAGGTTCTGACGGCTTCGAGGAACAGTTGCTCATCGATCGACGAGCACCCGGCCTCCAGCCACAGCGGCTGGTTGGGCTCGCGGGGAGCGCAGGCCAGCGCCGCAATCGACACGAGAATCACCAAGGCAGCGCGATACCAAGCCATGCTTCACCTCCTGTGAGTGATTCGTTGATGATCGGCCTCGCCAAGTAGCCCATGTTGTAGGCCAGGCTGATCGGGTCGGGCAGGTACGCCCGCCAGTCGAGAGTGACGCGCACGGAGTCGCTGACGTTGACTTCGACGCCGAGTCCGGCGGCTAGGTCCCAATCACGCGGCACCTGCGGCACGTTGAGCCGTCCCCACTGTTGGCGGAACCAGCCCACGTCCAGGTGGACGCGTACGTCATCCGTGTGGAAGACGTCAACGAGGCCGGTGATGCCGTAGCCGATCGCTACGACGTAACTTGCCTCGACGGCGAGCGGCGTGTAGCGCGGGCTACGGAAGCGCTGGGCCACGAACAGCGTCGCGGGAACCACGAGATCCGGATACTTCGGTGTCGAGAAGGCGAATCCGATCGGTCCGCCGGCAGCCGCGACGGTCTCGGTCTCGAAGACGGGCGGCTCCTCGGCGACTGCCGTGGCGGCGGCCGTGACGAAGCAGGTTCCAGCCAGAGCGGCCAACATCATTTTTTGCGACATTTGTCGCCTCCTTTTTGTTGAATTTTGAGAGAACGCAACAGTATATTAAAGCATAAAAACGCTAAATTGTCAAGTCAAACATCCGATGTGGGGATGAAAAATTGCTGTCTTTGGCTAAATGTTTTGATAATCTCCCCTAGATATAACTGCCGAACCCACGCCCTTGCCAGCCGCCTGAAGCCGTGTTAATGTATTTTCCGCGTACGGAATTCTAATAAAATAAGCCCCGTTTCCGCGTTCGGCCTCAAGCCGGACCGTGCGAACAGCACGAACGTGGCCAACTACATGGAGAAGAAGCAATACGAGCTTCTCTACGTCATCCCCGCCAAGTATACGGAAGGCGAGGTGAAGTCCATCATGGACAAGATGAAGGGCATCGTCGAGGCCGGCGGCGCGTCGGTTTCGGAGATGCACAACCTCGGCAAGCGCCGGCTCGCGTACCCGATCAATCACGTCCGCTTCGGCAACTACGCCCTGGCCTGGTTCGAGGCAGAGGCCAGCACCGTCGCCAAGCTGAATGAGACCCTGCGCCTCACCGAAGAGGTCCTGCGGCACCTCATCACCGTGCGCGACATGAACCTCAAGAAGATTCCGAGTTTTGCCGAGGAGGAGCCGCGTCTTCGACGTGACGAGATGGAGGAGCGTCCGCGTGTCGCCTCCCGCCCGTCCGCCCCGATTCAGGCGCCCGCCATCCCGGCCGCAGCCGTCAGCGGCGAGGAGCTGGACAAGAAGCTCGACGCCCTCCTCAACGAGAAAGTTCTCTAATAAGTCCCCAAGCCTGAACGTTTATGGACCTGAATCGTGCCATGATCATCGGCAACGTGACGCGCGACCCGGAGTTGCGCACCACGTCGAGCGGACAGACCGTCGCCTCCTTCGGCGTCGCGACCAACCATGCGTGGAAGGACGCGAGCGGCAACAAGCAGGAGAAGGCGGAGTTCCACAACATCGTCGCCTGGGGGAAGCTCGCGGAAATCTGCGGGCAGTATCTCACCAAGGGCCGCAAGATCTACATTGAGGGGCGTATCCAGACGCGCGAGTGGGAGGGCCAGGACGGCCAGCGTCGCCAGCGGACGGAAATCGTCGCCGAGAACATGATCATGCTCGAACGCGCCGGTGCCGGGGGTACCCAGCCGAACCACGCCCGCGCTGAAGGTCAGCCCGTCCGGGCATCCGAACCACAGGCCGTCGGCCAGCCGACGCCGCCTTCGCCGCAAGGCACCGGCGGGCAGGCCGTCCAGCAGGCGCAGAGCGGCGACGACGAGATCCGCATCGAAGACATCCCGTTTTAGAAAGAATAAAGTCTAGCCAAAGAGCCGGGAATCTCCGTCAGACAGCCCCTTTGGCTCCACCAACCCATTATGCCTCCAAGGAAACAGCGTAACAGCAAGCCGCACGAGCAGCGTCACTGCCCGTTCTGCGTGCATAACGTCAAGGCCATCGACTACAAGGACATGAACATGCTGCGCCGCTACACCTCTTCCTACGGGAAGATCGTGCCGAAGCGCCGCAGCGGCGTCTGCTCGGCCCACCAGCGCCCGCTGGCCATGGCCATCAAGAACGCCCGCATCATGGCCCTCCTGCCTTTCGCCGTCCGGTAGAAAGAAACTATGAAACTCCGTGGTCAACGGAGTTTTATAGTTGTGGATAACCTTAGACAAATCTGATATACTGCGTTTAGCGAATTGATGGTTTTTAGCTCTTTTTAGCGAAAAGCGATGGTAATGAACGCCTTGACAAGCTCTTCTAAACAAGGCTTGATAGAGGCGTAAACTAAACCAACCGTATGCCTATAGATGCACAAACAGCAGTAAAAAACTCTTTTGAGTACCTAAAACAGGTAACGCCGGCCGCCGAGTTTTCGCACATCAGCCTCGTCCGAGTTGAAGAGGTCATAAAACACCCCGCCGGGGATTGGGCCGTTACTTTGAGCTATGACGTATCAGGAGAATTTGCGTTTGAGAGAAAGCGGGAATATAAAAATTTTGAGGTTAACTCCAGCGGCGACGTGCTTTCGATGAAGATTCGTACCATCTAAGACGATGCAGTCATTGGCAGAAATCAGGGCCTACAGGCAGAAATACAGACCCAAGGGCATCTTGGTTGACACTTGTGTCATGTTATTGTTGCTGACGGGGATATTTGACGAGGATGAAATTGGAAAGGCAAGGCTGACAAACAGCTACTCAAGAATAGATTTTGAGACTGCCAAAACGATTATCAGTATTTTTGGCAAGGTCATAATTTCCCCGACCGTCGCCACGGAATTATCTAACCAGGTCAAAAATGAGTATAAGGGCGACAAGTTAAGCCGTTTTCTTGAGGTGGCCGTTTCGCAAATGCGAAACGCCGATGAGGGCCATTCGACCATCAAGGAATTGTTGGGCTCATCCGAGCTGGCGGTTTTGCCCCAGCTTGGTTTTACGGATTTGTCACTTTATGAGATTGCTGTAAAAGAGGGTGTCCCGTTGTTTACGGATGATAGGAGGCTCAATGATTTCTTCCAAAGCAGGAGAGTCCCCAGCATTAAGTTGACATACCTTACGTTGGCAGCAGTTTGATTTTCTTAACAGCCTGTCATGTCAGGTTTTGACTTCAAGAAATGGCTCGCCTCCCGGCGCGCGCCCGAGTTCCGGGCGCGGATGGAGAAACGCGCCGCCGTCATGGGCGAGGTGCGGAGGTTTTTCCGTGACTGCGGCTTTTTGGAATGCGAGACGCCGATCATGGTGCAGTTGCCGGGCATGGAACCCAACCTTTCGCCGATGCGGACCAGCGTGCGCCCGCAAGACGGCACGCCGCGTGAGGCCTGGCTCATCACCAGCCCGGAGTATTCCCTCAAGAAGCTCCTCGCCGCCGGCTACGGGCCGATCTTCGAGATCACCCGCGCCTTTCGCGACGGCGAGCCGTGGTCTGGCGCGCACAATCCCGAGTTCACGATGCTTGAATGGTACCGGCCCCAAGCCGACTACCGCGCGCTCATGACCGACACCGAGGAGATGGTCGCGGCCGTCGCGACGGCGGTCACTGGCTCGCCGCGCGTCACTCATCGGGGCCGGACGCTCGATGTCGCGCCCGGTTGGGAGCGCCTGACGGTCGCGGAGGCGATGGAGCGTCATGCCGGCATCGACCTCGCCCGCGGCATCGATGACCCGGAATGGTTCGCGGCGGAAGTGCGGGCCTGCGGTCTCGACGTGCCGGCGGGGGAGAGTTTCGACGACACCTTCTTCCGCATTTTCCTTCGCGACGTGGAGCCGAAGCTCGGCCTCGAGCGGCCGGTCTTCCTGTATGACTACCCGCGGTCGATGGCCTCGCTCGCGCGGCTTAAGGCTGACGACCCGCGCTTCGCCGAGCGGGTGGAGGCTTATGCTGGCGGCCTCGAGCTCGCCAACGGCTTTTCGGAGCTCACGGACGCGGCCGAACAGCGGCGGCGTCTCACGTCCGAGCGCGAGGAGCGGGCCCGCCTCGGGCGGCAGGATTTTGCCCTGGATGAGGCCTTTTTGGCTGCCGTGGGGCAGATGCCCCCGTCGGCGGGTATTGCCTTTGGGCTCGACCGTCTGGTAATGTTGCTGACGGACGCCCCGTCCATCCGGGAGGTCCTATTTTTTCCCGCCGAGACATTTTGGAGTCAGACAGAGCCTTAAGGCCCGGCAGCGGCATAGCCAAAAAGCCACTAGGTCCAAGAGTCCATCGCGGTTACTCACAACTAGCTTGATTCGCTACTCATACTCACTGGTATGCTCGACACCACCTACATCAAGAGAGATGTCTTCATGCGTTTCAAGGACGCCATCTGCGTCGTCACCGACTTCCAGCACGTGAACCCCGGCAAGGGGAGCGCCTTCGTCCGCGTCCGCCTCAAGAACGTCCAGACCGGCAAGACCGTCGAGCACACCTTCAAGGCGGGCGAGGCCGTGGACATCGTCGAGCTCACGCGCTCGAACATGCAGTATCTCTACCGCGACGCCGACTCCTTCTATTTCATGGATCAGGCCTACGAACAGCACGCCATCCCGGCGGACCTCCTGGGCGAGAAGGGCCAGTACCTCAAGGAAGGGCAGGAGGTCGCGGTGCTTCTCGACGACACGACGCCGCTCTCCATCGACATCCCCAAGAAACTGACCTTCAAGGTGACGGAGTCCGCGCCAGCCGTGAAGGGCGATACCGCTTCCGGCGGACGCATGACCAAGGAGGTCATGCTCGAGAACGGCATGAAGGTCGCCGTCCCGCTCTTCATCGAGCAGGGCGACGCCGTGGTCGTGAACACCGAGGCGGGGGAGTATGTCGAGCGCGCCAAATAATTTTCTTTAGTTGGCGCGCGAAGACCCGCCGAAGCTTGGCAACGCTGCCGTGAATGTCGAAGTGGCATCGAAGGAGGTTCATTGCCCGAACAACTAGAATTTAGCGCAGGCGTGTAGGAACGGGCCAAATAATTTCGTCACAAATCATGTTAAGGAAAAGCCGCCGGCAGCCAGCCGGCGGCTTTATGATTCCGGCCTCTTGACTGCGCGCCTGCAACGCGCTAAGTTCAGCCGGTAGGAGGTTCATTTATGGCAGAGTTCAATAATGCGCTTCGTGATGAGCAGGATGCCCTCGCCGGCCGTATCAGCGAAAAGATTTTGGCGGAGGCGGGCGGAGACGCGATTCGCCTTTGGGCCTTGTTGGGTGAGGCCCTTGAGCCGCATCTGGCCGATGGGGCGGAGATAGACGTGGGCCCGCTCACGGTCAGTCTCCCGGTTCTAGTCAACCTAGCCGTCATCAGCTACACGGACTGGTTGGCTCATGCCATCGCCAATTCCGGCACCACAATCGGCCACAGCTTGGCCGAACCCGGGGATGTTGACCTCGCATGCATCGCCGAGAGGTATGGCGTCACTAGGTCCTTGGCCAAGGCCGTCATCAGCCAGATGCGGCGGCAGGAGGTTCTGCCCCTGCTCGGACGCGTATCGGCCGACGGAAGGCTGATGATTGATGAAGCCGAGTTCAGCGACTGGAACAGCCATTACGTCAGGGCATAGGCGGATAGTGAGGGCGGGATTTCTCCCGCCCTTTTCATGTACATATATAAATTTGACCTATTCTAAATATCCGACGGTCGATGATCGGAGGCGAATGGCCCTCTGTAGTTAGCAATGCAAAACAGCCCGCCGGTTATGGTAGGGCTGTTTGCTTTGTGCGGGTTCGACCGTGACGCTATTTGTCGTTGAACCCTATTCTTTCGGCGGGGCTTCATCCTCGGCGTCGGCCGGGGCTTCCGCGGCCGGTTCGCCGGTCTCCTTGGCGAGGGCGGCCTTGCGGACGGCATCCTTCACCTGCTTCAGCAACTTCGGGTCGGCCTTGAGCGCGGACTTGGCGGTCTCGCGGCCGACGCCGAGCTTCACACCCTCCCACGAATAGCTGTTGCCGTTTTTGTTGATAGTGCCGACCTCGACGCCGAGGTCGAGGAGGTCTCCGGCGATGGAGATGCCTTCGTTGTACATGATGTCGAACTTGGTGGTGCGGAACGGCGGCGCGACCTTGTTCTTCACGACCTTGACGTTCACCTGGTTGCCGATGACCTTCTCGAGCTGCTTGATCTGGGCCGAGCGGCGCACCTCGATGCGCAGGGAGGAGTAGAACTTGAGGGCGTTGCCGCCGGTGGTCGTCTCGGGGTTGCCGAAGACGATGCCGATCTTCTGGCGGATCTGGTTGATGAAAATCACGACGGTCTTGGTCTTGGAGACGATGCCGGTCAGCTTACGCAGGGCTTGGCTCATGAGGCGCGCCTGGAGGCCCATGTGTTGGTCGCCCATTTCGCCCTCGATTTCGGCCTTGGGCACGAGCGCGGCGACCGAGTCCACGACGACCACGTCCACGGCACCGGAGCGCACCAGCGTCTCGAGGATCTCGAGCGCCTGTTCGCCGGTGTCCGGCTGGGAGACGAGGAGCTCGCCGGTCTTTACGCCGAGCTTCGCGGCGTAGGACGGGTCGAGCGCGTGCTCGGCGTCAATGAACGCGGCGGTCCCGCCCTGCTTCTGCGCCTCGGCGATGGTGTGGAGGGCGAGGGTGGTCTTGCCGGACGACTCCGGGCCGTAGATCTCGATGATGCGGCCGCGCGGCATGCCGCCGACGCCGAGGGCGAGGTCGAGGGAGAGGCAGCCGGTCGGGATGGCGTCCACTTCCACTCGGCGAGTGTCACCGAGCTTCATGATGGAACCGTCGCCGAAGCGATCCTTGATCTGGGCGATGGCGGCCAAGACGGCCTTGCTACGCTCGTCGTTCCGACCTTCGTTTTTCGTGATTTTGGTCTCTTTTTGTGGGGCCATAGGTATGAGTTAACGTTTATTGATGGAGTTATAGGCGACCGGAGGAGTGTTGGCAAGAGCCCGCCCGACCTTAATATAACACAAATTTTAGATTTTGTTCGGTATTTGTTCGGGTGCGTCAAGAGTCGGGGTGTGGATAAGTGCGAATATTTCTGCTACGCACTACCAAGGAAACGAATAAAGGCTGTTCGGGCTATCTGGGGGTTCAGTTTGGGGGCCCTCGTGTTTATAAAAGCCGCCCCAAGGTTGGGGCGGCGGGGTTTTACGGCTTCGGTCGCGGCCCGAGGAGGCGGGCGAGGTCGGCGGTGTCGAGGATACCACAGCGCTCCAGCTCGGCGGCGACGCGACGCAGTTCTTGCGGGTGCGCGGCGAGGATGTCGGAGGCGCGGAAGGTCGAAAGGATCTGGACGTCCGTCATTGCGTATCGCGGCGGCAACGCCCTGCCGGTCTTCCACGGCGGGCTGATGTTTTTGCCGACCGCCTGCATCCCGAGAAGGTTGTCGGCCGCCGATTCGAGAAAGATGTCGTCGCCCTGAAGGCCGTTGGGGACGGTGTTTGTTTCTTGGAAAACGGCTTGTCCGCTGGCAACGGCGCTGGCCGCGATTCGCCAGAGGTCGGAAGCCGCCGGCGGGTTCGGGTATGTGAGGCTGGCGTTTCCGGCGCGGCCGCTAACCGAGACCGGCCCGACGGCGAAGTCCGTGTCGAACCACGCATAGACGGCGTGTCCGGCCTCGTGGACGGCGGTCACGTGACGTTCGGCGGGGGTTGATGCGGCGGCCGCGTCCTGATTGGGAACGGGCGGCGGCGCGGATTTTTCGGCACAGCCGAACGCGGCGAGTAGGAGAAGGAAAAGGACGGTTCTTGTTTTGGTCACGGCGGCCTCCTTGGTGGGTTATGCCGGACATGTGACCTTAGCCGAAAGATTGGCGCACGTCAAGGGGTTGACGGTTCGCCGCCGTCGTTGTTAAATTGGCCCGTCGGCAGGTGTCGGCGGAAACGAGGAGAGACATGGCTCTTTCAGTGGAGATGACGTGGAAGTTCGAGAAGACCGGCGTCACGGCTCATGCGCCGGTGCCGGCGGAGCGGTGGTCCGAGGGGGCCAAATCTTGGGCCATCCACGCCAAAGACATGGAGGCGTTCGAACTCGCGACGGCACGGGTGCTGATCGCGTCGGGCTACTGGAACGGCGAGACCCTGAGGTATTGTCGGAAGGCGCTCGGACTCAGGCGCACGAAGTTCGCCGAGCGCGTCTCGCTGTCCGAGTTTTCCA
>Ga0172381_10002906_pt1 | contig 18511 bp, 16 predicted proteins | sample Leawel6488metaG_FD_119754 | JGI IMG/M metagenome (GOLD analysis project Ga0172381, IMG submission 119754) | Leachate microbial communities from a municipal landfill in Southern Ontario, Canada - Leachate well 64-88 metaG | ecosystem: Engineered > Solid waste > Landfill > Unclassified | place...
CCGCTTCTTCTTTAGTTCTCTGAGCATAAGTAGTATTTTTTTTGCTATCATATCCCCTTGTTACCTTGCCTTTTTTCTCCGGCCAATTTGGATATTCTTCTTTTAATCTTGCCTCTTCAATTAAAAGCGCTTTTTCAACAAATCGGAATGAATTAATATTTTTAAGTTCAACAATTTCTGACATTCGCTCTCCGTCCGTTATGGAAATATTTGCGTCGCAACGCAAATGCCCCTTCTCCATGCTTGCTTCAGAAACCTGCACAACATCTCGAACAATTTTCTGTAGATGGCGTAGGAAATCGCCTGCCTGCTTCGGCGAAGTAATGTCAGGCTCTGTAACCATTTCCATTAACGGAGTACCGGCACGATTAAGATCAACTAAACTTTTACCATCCGCATGGATCAACTTGCCGGCATCCTCCTCTAAGTGAATTCGGTTGAACCGTACTTTGGCTCCATCCCCGCCTGCCGGTGAGGCAGGAATTTCTACATAGCCCCCAACACAAAATGGTTCGTCATACTGGCTTATCTGATAACCTTTCGGAAGATCTGGATAAAAATAATGTTTTCGATCGAATTTTGCAATTTTAGGAATTTCACAATTCACGGCGAGCCCCGTCTTGATTGTCCATAAAACTGCCTGCTTGTTTGTAACTGGCAGACTCCCCGGCATTCCAAGACAAATCGGGCAAACTGTTGTATTTGGCTTCTTGCCCTCAGCATTATTGTCGCAACGACAAAACATCTTGCTCTTAGTTTTAAGCTGAACATGAATCTCAAGACCGATTGTAGTTTTTAAACTTACCATATTAAATTTGTTTTATATATCTTAATAAATCGTTCACAGCACTTCTTAATTCGCTTGGGTTAATTGCTCCAGATTCATGAGCGATTCGATTTCTTACCTTATGTCCCTGCCAAAGACTCTGATAAATACCATGGTCCATTGATCTTTCTGCGCTTCTTAAACGATCAGCAAATGTATCACCTCCAAAACCTTTTAGTTTTAATACTCTATCGGCTAATTTATCAGCTTCCATTACCGCATGCTTCAGTTCAATTTCATTATTGCTGGATATTAAACCTTCAATCTCATGCCTCTTCCCAGTGATCTCATTTCGTTCTGCAATTGAAATACCTTTTTTGCTGCTCAAACCTTTAAAAGGAAGCTTAATTAAAAACCATAAGCCCTTAAAAATTCCTACAAGGGCTATTTCAAGAAAAGTTTTACTCTGTTTTTTTGAATATTTTTGATAAGACATAATAATACTTAAGGTAAACTTTTCTAACTGTCATTGCGAAGCCAATGTTTTGGCTGTGGCAATCTTTATAATAGATTGCTTCATCGTTTTACTCCTCGCAATGACGACTCTTATTCTATTTTATTTTAATACTATCAACAGTGATCCCACTCAGAGGTTTATCATTTTCATCTACCGGCGCCTCGGCTATCAGCTTTACAACATCCATCCCCGCAGTCACCTGTCCGAAAACCGTATGCTTGCCGTCCAGATGAGGTTGAGCTTGGTCTGTCACTATAAAGAACTGGCTTCCATTAGTATTCTCTCCGGAATTTGCCATTGCTACTGTGCCGGCAACTATCTTGTGGCTGTTTATCTCATCTTCAAATTGGTATCCAGGTCCGCCTGTCCCGTCCCCGTTTGGGTCGCCTGTTTGAATCATAAAGCCTTTGATAACTCTGTGCCAAATTAAACCATCATAAAATTTTTGATTCGCAAGTTTTTCAAAATTAGCGACTGTCTTTGGAGCGTCTTTTTCATAGAGCTCAATCTCTATCTCGCCCATCGAAGTCTTGATGATTGCATGTTTATTCATAGAAATGTTTCCTTTCATAACAAACGGAAAAGCTATTATTGCTAAAACACAAACGGTATAAATCCAGAAATCAATTCTTTTCCAGAATTTAAGCCATGGATTTTTCTCATAATAAATCTTCTCAAGAACCTGTTTGCGCTCAGTTCTTTCTTGATGTATTTTCTCTCTTTTAATTTTTGCTCTTTTTCCCATTATGCTCCCAATATTCAAACTATAAAGAAGGTCTCTTTAAATGATGATCTGTAGCATCCTGAAACGCACACCCTGCATTTAATATTGCCTGTTCGCCCCACATCGGTCCGATTAGCTGCATTCCGACTGGTAGCTTATTCTCTGTGAAGCCTGCAGGAATTGAAATTGCAGGTAATCCGGCTGGATTAGCTGGAACAGTCATCACATCGGATAAATACATAGATAGTGGATCAGATACTTTTTCACCGAATTTAAAAGCAGGCGTTGGTGTGACCGGAGCAACTATCAGATCAACTTTTGAAAATACTTCATCAAATTCTTTTTTGACTAAAGTACGCACTTTCTGCGCTTTTTTGTAATACGCATCATAATAGCCAGCAGATAAGACATAACTTCCAAGCATAATTCTTCTCTTGGCTTCAGATCCAAAACCCTCAGCTCTTGATTTAGAATAAACTTCTTCTAATGTTTGGTTATTTTCCTGTTTCTTAATGGTTGAATGACCATACCTAATGCCATCAAATCTTGCCAAATTTGAGCTAACTTCAGCCGGCATTAAAATATAATAAACTGCTAAAGCATACCTGGCTGTTGGCAGTGGAATGTCGACAACTTCTGCTCCCAAAGATTTTAATTGATCAACCGCTTCTTCAATAACTTTGTTTACTGCAGGATCAAGCCCTTCCCCAAAAAATTCTTTCGGGATGCCAATTTTTAACCCCTTAATGTCTTTGTTGATCAATTTAGCATAGTCCGGTACATCTTTTTTTGAACTAGTTGAATCATACTTATCCCAACCTGATAGATATTTTAATAGAATGGCAGAATCTTCAACTGTTTTTGTCATTGGACCAACCTGATCAAGAGAAGATGCCATGGCAATAACACCGAAGCGAGATACTCTACCGTAAGTTGGCTTAAGGCCGGTTATGCCGCAAAAGCTTGCTGGCTGACGAATTGACCCACCGGTGTCTGTGCCGATAGCAGCAATACACTCATCTGCCGCCACTGCAGCCGCAGACCCACCAGAGGATCCTCCTGGTACATTTTCCAAATTCCATGGGTTTCTAGTTGTTGAATCAAATTCCTTTGAAGTATTATATGCAGAAGTTTCAGTCGATGAACCCATCGCAAATTGATCAAGATTAGTTTTTCCAATTAAAACCGCGCCTGCCTCCCAAAGTTTTTTTGTCGGAGTTGATTCATGAATAGGTAAAAAATCATCCAAAATTTTTGAAGCCGCTGTTGTTTTTACACCTTTTGTTAGAAACAAATCCTTAACTGCAATTGGGATGCCATCAATTTCGCTCAATGCTTTGCCGGTCTTTCTTCGTTCGTCCGAAGCCTTGGCCATCTCCAGCGCTTTCTCTTTGCATAGTGTGATATACGAACCCACTTTGGATTCAACTTTATCGATACGATTAAAAACCGCTTCAGTTAGTTCTACTGAAGTAATTTCTTTTTTGGCTAGTTTTTCACTTGCCTCTTTGATTGTAAGTTCGTTTAGATTCATATTATTTATTCAAATACTCCTGGTACGACAAAATTACCGTTTTCAAATTCAGGAGCGTTTGTTTTAATATCTTCGTGTGAAATGCCGCTCTCTTCCACCTCATCTTCTCGCAAGACATTTTTCAGACCAGTAATGTTTGCTGTTGGCTCCACGTCTTTTGTGTCGACTTCAGAAAGCTGCTCAACGTAATCCAACACAGAAGAAAGCTGCTCTGAATACAGTTTCTTTTCTTCGTCGGTCAACTTTAACCTTGAGAGCTTTGCAATGTGTTCTATTTGAGAAATATCTAGCTTTGACATAATAAAATATTAGCATTAAAGCGGTTTGAGTTCAACTACAAATATAAGAAGTGCTGGATTGAAAAAAATACAATAATTTGCTATTCTATCTCAGAACATCACTCAGGAGGAGGTTATGGAATGGCTGTAAGAGCTCTTGCTGACAAATCAACTGGCATAGAATGTGAATGTGCAACATGCCATGAAGAGTCAGGAGACAAGGAATGTAAATGTTACCGTTGTCCTAATAGGGATTATCTCAACAGTCCGTGCCATACGTCCTGTCCCGTGCCAAAAGAGCTTTGTGCTCGATAGGTTTATACTAGAACCAGAAGCCCACGTCATGATCGCGTGGGCTTTTCACTATAGACAAACTTTTTCATTTATGTTATAAATAATTGGGCAAAAATCACGGAGGAGGAAGGTAATTGACCAAATTCAGGATCGACACAAGTGTAGTAAACGGCAGTTTCATGCTGTTTCCAATTGGGGATGTAGATGTCTATACATCGGAAATCCTTAAAGATTCAATCTTGTCTCATCTCAACGAAGGATGCGACGACCTAGTAGTCAACTTCGAGCATACGGGGTATATCGACAGCTCGGGGCTCGCTGCCTTAATAAGAGGACTGAAGCACTCCCGCGACAAAGAAGGCAGGCTGATTATTGTAGCCCAACGAAAAGAAATCAGTCGAGTCTTCGACATCACGGGCTTAAACCGAGTCTTCAGCGTCTTCCGTTCTGTCGATCAGGCAACAATGCCTTCCTAAAGATCCCCCACCCGTTATTGAGGCACCCAGCCTCAACTTACATATCGAATGACCTTCACCCACGGAGGTCATTCTGCTTATAATGAAACATTTTGTGGTTAATAATGTATCACTGATTGGGAAATTATTATATGGTAATAAAGTGAGCACTCGAAAGGAGGACACAGATGGGCAATATTGACTTCCGAATAGCACTAGAAACACCAGATAGCGGAGCTCCCATCCTCCGCATCAAAGGAGCAGCTGACTGCTCCAGAGAAGAACTGATCAGACAAGAGATCATGTCATTGCTAGAATCAGATTACACCAATGCAATAATTGATCTTGAAAAGGTCGAGTTCATAGATAGTACAGTTCTGGCTGTACTGATTGGCGGACTGAAAAGGTTCCGCCAAAAAGAAGGCGATCTACTGTTGGTCTGCCCGTCATCCAGAATCTATCGGGTTTTCGAAGTTACTGGTCTCGACAAGATATTCCACATTTTCAATTGCGTCAATGATGCCCAGGAAGCAATCAAAGAAAACCCAGCCCCGTAGTAAGGCAACAAGCCTCAAAAAGAAACTAACCGAATGGCCTTCGCCGCTTGAAGGTCATTTTGCATATACAGAGAACTATTTAATCATTTTGAGAAATTGTTGTTCTGAAATAATTTTTACACCAATTTTTTGCGCTTTGTCCAACTTAGAGCCTGCTTCTTCCCCTGCTACCACATAATCGACTTTAGAACTCACCGATTCAGAAATGTTGCCTCCATATTTTCGCACTAGAGCCTTTGCGTCATCACGCGTCATTGAGTCCAAACCGCCGGTAAAAACAAAGGTCTTGTCAGAAACACCTGCTTTCCCCTCTTTTTTCTCCATCCCATGAATTTTAACCCCGTTCTCGAGTAATTTTTTCACAAAGGTTGTATTTTTTTTATCTTGAAAGTACTCATAAATACTTTTAGCAACAACTGGTCCAACGTCATAAATCGCATTAATATCTTCTAGGTCAGCTTCCATTAAATTCTCAATCGTTCGATATTTTTCGGCCAAATCAATTGCTGTTTGCTCGCCAACATTTCTTATTCCCAAAGCATAAATAAATCGAGGCAAAGATATTTCTTTTGACTGTTCAATTGAGCTAATCGCATTTTGGGCAGATTTTTCTGCGAATCTCTCCAATGGCTCTAAATCGCCGACCTCCAAGGTAAACAGATCTGAAGCGTCATGAATCAAACCTTCACTTAATAGTTTTTCTAATATTTTAGGGCCAAGGCCGTCGATATCGAAAGCGCTTTTTGAAACAAAATGTTCTAAGAAACGAAACTCAACGGCAAAACAATTTTTATTTAGGCACCTAAAAGCCGCTTCACCGGGCTTTCGCTCTACTTTGCCTCCGCACATTGGGCACTCGTTAGGCATCTTGAATTTTTTCTCTTTACCGGTGCGCAATTCAATAATTGACTTAACTACTTCGGGAATAATGTCGCCTGCTTTTCTGATCACAACCGTGTCCCCGATTCGAATGTCTTTTTTCTCGATCTCATCTTGATTGTGCAAAGTCGCTCTCGAAACAGTAGATCCAGCAACTACAACGGGCTTAAAATGAGCAGTTGGAGTAAGAACACCCGTTCGCCCAACCCTAACTTCAATGTCCTCAATAATGGTCGTGACTTCCTCTGCCGGCCATTTGAAGGCAATTGCGCCTCTTGGGGCCTTGCCTACAACACCAAGCTTCTCAAATAGTTTTTCATTGTTAATATTTATTACCATTCCGTCAATTTGATAAGGAAGTTTGGGTCTTTTCTTTTCCCATTCATGCCAAGTTTTGGAAATCTCATCCAAAGAGTGGCAAAATTCATTATGGCCATTACTAGGAAGTCCCAAATCGGAAACTATTTTGTGCTCTTCTTCATGCGTTTTCGTATCCACTCCGAGCAGAGCATAGCCCATAAAATTCAAGTTCCTTGAAGCCGATATTTTTGGGTCAAGCTGGCGCAGTGATCCGGCAGCAGCATTTCTTGGATTAGCAAACAATGGTTCACCGTTTTTTGCCCGCTCTTTGTTCAATGCCTCGAAGGATGAGGTTGGCATGTATACCTCTCCTCGTATCTCGATCCTTTTATTATTTACCAGATTGTAATATTTAGAGTTATCTCTTAACTTCAATGGGATGCTTTTGATAGTCTTAATATTTGAAGTTACATCTTCGCCTACCTTGCCATCGCCTCTGGTTAAAGCATAAATTAACTCGCCTTTTTCATAGATCAAACTCACTGCTAACCCATCCATTTTCAGCTCACAGTAAAAGCCTGCTTTATTAATTGCTTCTTCCCCAACTAGTCTAGCTGCTCGGTCGTACCAGTTTTTGAGTTCAGTTTCATCGAAAGCATCATTCAAGGAAAGCATTGGATGTTGATGCGGTACTGTTTTAAATTTTTTGAGCGGCTCTCCCCCAACTTTTTGAGAAGGAGAATTTGCATCGTAAAACTCCGGATGCTTCTGCTCCAGCTCTACAAGCTCTTTCATTAACGAATCATAATCAGCATCAGTAACCGTTGGATCATTTAGAACATGATATCGATAACGCGTTTCATCAATGACTTTTCTCAGTTTCTCGATTCTAACTTTTGCTTCACTTTTAGATAATTCTTTTTCCATAAGCCTATTCTACCTTTGTGGTATACCTAAATTCAAGAGGCAAAAGATGCTACTTTAAACAAGCCGATTATTATTTTAAGTAGAATAAAGCTCACCCTTTTTATTAAAACAAGAAAATTATTTTTATTAATTTGATATTGAAAAAAGACGTTGATTTATTGTATACTAGGAGTTGCTATTTTGGAGTCGTTCCCTTTCGGGGCTCTTAGATGGCATAGGGGGTTCACCTCCAGACCAGAACCAGAGCGGATAACCAAAAAAAGAAGCGGAGTGAGATCGAAAGGTCTCGAACAGGGGCGCGCCACTTGTACGGTGCGCCTTTCTGTTATTAGTTCAACTTCTTCAAAGCAAGAATCCTCTCTTCGATTGGAGGATGAGTAGAAAATATTTTAGATAAATAAGATTGTTTTTTACCAAGCGGATTAGAAATATACATATGGGCCGTAGCGCCACTAGCGTTTTTCATAGGAGCCTTATATTGTGAAATCTTTTCTAGGGCTGAGGCTAAGCCGTCTGGATAACGAGTCAAAGATACTCCAGAGGAGTCAGCCAGAAATTCCCTTTTTCTAGATATAGAAAGCTGAATCAAAGTAGCTGCGATTGGAGCCAAAATCGAAGCAACAATAGCAATAATTAATAGAATAAGTTGAATTTGCCCGTTGTCATTATTATTTTCTCGACGACCAAAACCAAATAACCTAGATCTTAAAAAGAAATCAGATAGAATTGTTATAACTCCGACAAGCACAACAATGATAGTCATCAGCCGGATATCATAATTGTTTATATGAGAAAGTTCATGTGCTAAAACTCCTACTAACTCGGAATCAGACATCGTATCCAGCAAACCACTTGTGACTGCGATTGACGCATGTTTTGGATCTCTTCCAGTGGCAAAGGCATTCGGGGCAGGATCATCAATAACATATACTCTTGGCATTGGAAGGCCAGCCGTGATGCAAAGATTCTCAACGGAGTTCCACAAACGAGTGTTATCTTTTTTTTGAATTTCTCTTGCGCCAGAGATGGACAAAGCAATTTTATCACCAGAGTAATAACTTACCAAAGCCTGGATAACACTAATAGCCACTGCAATCCAAAGAATTATTGGGGAATTGAAAGCATAAGAAAAAAGCCAGCCTATCAGTATCACAAATACTAAGAAAAGCCCGAGAAAAAAAATCGATTTTCTTTTATTTGAAGCTATTTGATCGTAAAAAGTCATTCTTTTAAATACTTATCTTTTCAGCTAGTTTACCCAGAATAGGCATAGGCCTTCCTTTTCCCAGAATAACATGAATTACACCAAACAAAATATCAACAAAAATAACAATTAAAAATATCCAAGGCAAATACGGTAGATATAACGCAAAGCTAGCTAATACCCAGATTATTAAAAGCAATAAGCCTTGTTTTACATGATAACGAACAAATTGATCTTTTCTTCCAAAGATTAATGGTATCAGAACAAGAATGTGTAAATAAGAGAATAAGGCGAGCAACGCATCTTTTCTTATATTTCTTATTGAAGGCCAGTTTATTTTCTTTAAATCAAAGTTTGGTTTCAACTCTTTAAAATTTATCTTTTTCATATGCAATCCTTTATTTATCTTCAAACTTAACCTTTACCGGCTCCCTTGCGGCTGCTTCCTCTAAACCAAATAATTCCCTTTTCTTGTAGCTGAACATGTTAGCAATAACATTAGTCGGAAAACTATCTACTGCAATGTTCAGATCTCTCACATTGGCATTGTAAAACCTTCTTGCTGCCTGAATTTTATCTTCGGTATCAGTCAACTCATCCTGGAGCTTACTAAAATTTTGACTAGCCTTAAGATCTGGGTAAGCTTCGGCAACTGCGAATATTGATTTTAACGCTTCTGAAATTTTATTCTCGGCATCAGATTTTGATTTTACTCCCTTTGCGCTTAAAGCTTCTGCTCTTGCCTTCGTAACTTCCTCGAAAACACCTTTTTCATGCTTGGCATAACCTTTAACTGTCTCAACCAGATTTGGAATTAAATCATATCTTCTTTTTAATTGAACATCAATATCGCTCCAAGCCTCATCACTTCTTATGTTAAGCTGCACTAGCCGATTATACATCGAAACTACAATCAACAATAAAACTACAATCACTCCCACAAGAATCCATACTATTGTCATAATTCTCCTTTACCCTGTTAAATATTGACTATAGAGAAAATTATTTAACTGGGGTTTACTTATTCATTATTATATTTCAAGTATAAGAACACTCCGCCTAACATCTGCCCTTCTGAGTCGCTAGTATTTTCCAATCTAGCACTGATTGAACACTTTTTACCATCAGATTTATACGCATAATACCATCCGTCGGTTGGATCAGAAGGCCATGCCGATAGATATTTCGGAACTAGTGCTTTCTCTATAGTATTATTAGATGAATTTAATTTCAATAGCTCTGTTGATATAGGATAACTGCCATTTGCAGTTTTATACTCCTTTAGAGCCTGCAATAATTTACTCACGTCGTTTTTTCTCTGATTGTCTGGACTCGTCGTTGCATTATCCGCACTGTTACTCTCTGAAGGAGTCCCAGAAGCAACGGCGATCTCCGAATCATCAGGAAGACTTATCTTGTTTTCTAAGTCAAAATCATAGAACTCTAAAGAAATACTGAAAGAAGAGACTGAAGAAGAAACAGGGGTTATTATTTTTAACTCAGCTTTATGGATTAATTTATCATTTATACCAATCCAAATATCACCGGATATGTTTTGCACCATATCGGAAGTAATACCTAAAGAAGTCAACGCATTCCCAATTTCAATACTATCTACCGTATATTTATAGCAACGAGTCTCTCCTATCTTTTCATTTGAAGCTCTCTTTCCTTTTATTGAAATACCCGATTCTGTGTCAATTGAAAAGAAATCTTTTTGTAATGTTTTCCCTTCTAGCTTGCCCAAGGAAAAGGAGAGCCATTTGTCAGTTTCGGCATTTTCGCTAAATTCATAAGCATCGCTTCTAACAAGTAAGTTACTGTTTTTTAACATCAAATCAATACTGGACGATTCCGATGCGCCTTCTATGTCAATGCTCGTATTTAGAATTTCCGAGTTTGATTTCGTTTGAAAAGAAGCTTTGACTTCTTGAATACTGCTGGTTTCTGTTTGCGTGGTCGAGTTAGTATCAGTCGTTGCGCTGCTGCTATCTGTCGCATCATTGTCGCTGCTAGAACTTTCGCTTGTATCAGATGAACTGGTACTGCTGTCGGTAGATGAGCTATCGCTAGTGCTAGCAGTAGTGTCGTAGAGATCGTAAACATCCCCGCTGCTATCTGACGTAGCTGTCTTTAGTGCTTTTACTGCATATGAAGTGTCTAGGTCTCTCTTCGCTAAATAGTTCTGCTTAGCTAAAATCGATAACAAAGGAGAAGTTATCTGAGAATTAATTGAGCTATCTACTGACAAGGTAATAGTGCCTTTTATCTTGAAGTTTTGATGTTTTTGCATTTCCAGCGCCGATCTAGCGAAGGATTGCTCTGGATCATTTGATAACCCTCCCCAAATCTTTTCCAGACCTACAGCACCATAAATTTTTTCCACTCCGACAGAAAGTAAACCCAGTTCAGTAAGCCCAACCAAAAATCCGAAAAATACTATTACTCCAAGAACAGGAACCAATCTCCGGCCGCTTAAGAAGGCTAGCTTTTTTGAAGGAGTAAGATCCTTTGCCGGTTCAATCCCTGATTTTTGCGGCTCAGGCAATAATCCCTTGTTTGAAAAAGTTTCTGCTGATGGAGGACTCTGGGGTACAGGTATTGTCTCTTTTTTGCGCCGTGGGGAATTTTTTTTACCCATCCGATTGAATATGGACGAAAATATATTTTTTCTTTGCCCGGCACCAATGTTAGGAGTAGATACATCTGTCGGGATTTGCGCAGTTGGTGTCTCTTGAATCGTATTATTCGGCGGAATACTTGCAGGCATGGGGCTAATAGATGTAGAAGCGGGCATGGCGTTTGCTTGGGGATTAGTAGACGCAGCACCCACAGTCGGAGTTGAATTAATATTTGTAGAAGGAGAAACAGCTTGTTCGTTTGGCCCCATGTAAGCTTCCGCTGGCATTTTTTGTCCAACTTTTTCTTCGATATTTTCCGGAACGTTAAAAGGAACAGGTTGCTGCTCTGTTTCATCGCTATTTTTAGGATCAAGAGAACCTATCACTGTAGGTTGTGATTTTGGCGGAGTTTCAGGTAAATCAAGCTCTTCTTCCCACGGACTGCCCGAGGTGGAAGTATTTTGACCTATGGAATTTTGCGTGCTGCCAATTTGATTGTTTGAGTCAACCGCCAAGTCCCTCCTTTATCACAAAAACAATTAACTATATTATAGCAAAAATTTAGAAAATAAAAGAAGAAAAGGGCTATTGTTCCTTTATCAGATATTCAATCGCCCTATTTAACTGTGTGTCATCTTTAGAAGTATCTTCTTTTGTAACTTTAATATCTGGTTCGATACCTTCGCCATTAATTTGGCTGCCGTTAGGTGTAAACCATTTCGCAACAGTAATTTTTACAGCCGACCCATCAGACAAATCAATAAGTTCCTGAACGCTTCCTTTACCAAATGTCTTTTCCCCAATGACTTTGCTGGATTTCCTATCTCTTAATGCTCCGGTTACAATTTCCGAAGCAGAAGCAGAACCATTATTTACCAAAACCACAGTCTTGAAATCCTTAAGTATCGCATTACCAGTAGCTTTATAGTCCTTAGATGTTTTTCCTTTTTCCGAAACAATTGTTCCCTCTTCTATAAAATAACTTGCAACATTAACAGCCGTTTCCAAGTATCCTCCCGGATCATTCCTTAAATCAAGAATTATACCATCAGGTTTAGATTTTGCTGCTTCCTTTGCCATGCTGTTAAATAATTCATCCGTATCATCTCCAAATTGACGCAGTTTTATATATAAAAACTTTTTTCCAGAGATATCTTTATATTCCCATTCTACACTCTTAACAGTTATTTTCGTACGAACAACCTCAAACGTTTGTGCTTCTTCAGATCCTTCTCTAGCTATTTTTATAGAGACCTTAGAACCCTCTGCGCCCCTGATTTTGTTAATGGTTTCATTGAACCCTATTTTTGCTGTATCTTGACCATCAACTTCTAAAATAATATCGCCCGCCTTCAAACCAACCTTTTCTGCAGGGTATCCTGATAACGGCGCAACAATTGTTGGCATATTATTTTTTTGAATAATCTCTATACCAATACCACTAAATTCTCCTTGAATATCTTCTCGAAAACGTTGGTTATCGTCTTTAGTCATATAAACCGTGTAAGGATCATCAAGAGAAGAAAGCATTCCAGAGATCGCTCCTTCTTCAAGTTTTTTTGAATCAGCGTCTTGAACCGATTTTTCTTTCAATTTATTCCACGCTTCCCAAAACAAAGAAAAATCCACATCTTTTGGTTTTGTTGAATCAGTATTAACTAAGTTGCTAGGACCAATTATTGGCGTACCTTTTTGCCCTAAATAGTAACCAACTGTAAATACAATATACAAACCTAAAAGAGTTGTGATAAAGATAAATAATCTTCTTGATCTTCGCTGCTTTGATTTTTCTAGTTGCCCGTTATTTTTTTCCATGTGCTTATACTACCATAAGCCCAAACAAAAAGTGAAAAGTTCCACTTAAGATTGGGAATCTTATGCTTCTATTCATTAAAACACTAGCCATTCACTATTTTCATAGAGATCACATTGTCTTTATTGTAGCTGCTCGTTCTCCAATAGGGATCATGAATTAAATATTTACCCCCTGAAAACCCTTTTATAACAATAAAATGATTGGAGCCGTCGCTGTTATAGACTGGTCCGGACACCTTTACGCTGACTATAACCGGATGGCCTTGACTTATCTCGCTGTTGATCGTATCCCAATTAACCGGTATTGAAGAGCCAACACTTATTCCTATGCTTCTTTTGAATCCATAAAACGACCCATCATACCCAAAATTCGAAGCTGACACAACTCCAGGTGGAGTAATACTATTTCCATATTTAGTTGCAATCATCGCAAATGATGTTATAAGACAACCGACTTCTTTTATTGTTAACCTGGAAGGCGATAAATACGTATCAGGATAATCAGTTTGGTTATAATACCAGCTATTATCAATAGAAGAAGTGAGCTGGGAGCCCATCGGTGTTCCCTTGCCGCTGCTATAGATGCTCGCTAATATTGTTCTGATTTCCTGCGCTTTAGCTTCTGCCTGCTGGGCTTGAGCATTTAAATCACTAACTGCCGAAGTCGTATCATTCAATAGACGATTCTTCATTAACTTATTGCCCTCTAACATTCTTTGCTGCTGGGTCTGATTCTCTTTTAATTGATTTAATACGGACATTTGGGCATCTTGCTTATTTTTCTCTTCTTGCAAGTTAGTTTTCATTTGATTAATCTTGTCCATACTGGATTGGATCTGTTGTTTGATTGAATCATAATATTGCTGCTCTGTTACGATCTCAGAAACATTATTAGCTCCAATTATTGTTTCAAGCAACCCATTTTCTCCCTCCATATACCAGGAAGCTAGTATATTGTTCATTTTATCTTTTTCAATTGCCAAATTTTCTTCTTCTTTTTTAATGTTTGCAATGATTCCATTAATTTTTGTGTCTGTATCGCCAATCTGAGATTCCGTCAAACTAAGTGAATCTGAATTTTCATTTATCTGACTTGAAATGTTATTCAATTGCTGTTTTACAACTTGAGCCTCTTGTGCTTTTTGCTCTGCTTTCTTTCTCGCCGCTTCTGCTTGAGCAGCATAATAATCCCTTTGGGCTTGCAGCTGAGAGGCTGTTGCCGCCATGGCATTTAACGGCATCATTGCAAAAGACAAACATAATAAAAGTGCAATTAGTTTAGTCTGCAATATTTTTGATTTTAATATCTTATTTGTCATTCGTAATTTGAGCTTTGTAATTTAGTAATTTGCATTGCAAATTATTTAAGATGCTTTTTGATCGCCAAAACTGAACAAAACGTACCGAGCATTAATCCGATCAAAAACTGTAAACCGATTATTAAAGCTAGGCTTATACCTAGATAATTAGAATTCAAATTTGAAAGCCCTAAATAATTTTCAGCAGCCGGCACAATTAGTCTAAATGCGAAGAAGAAAATAATAGATGATACTATGGCGCCAATAATTCCATAACCCATTCCCTCAAAAACGAATGGGCCTCTAACATATAGATCTGAGGCACCCACTAGTTTCATAATTTCAATTTCAGCAGAACGAGCAAAGATCGTTAATCTGATTGTATTATAAATAACTAAAACCGATATCAATACAAACACCATAGACATCGCCCAACCGCCAATTTTAATAAAATTAGTTAACTTTACAAGACGATCAACTAACAACTTATTTTTCTTGTAACTAATTTCCTTAATTAATGACTGGTAATCTTTAGAACTCAAAAGAGTATTAATTTTTTCTAAATCTTCTGGATTCTGCGTCTTTATTTCTAAGCTTCGAGGCAACGGATTGTCTGTTTCTGATATAAGATCTCTTATATTATCGTTTTCTTTATTCCTTGCACGCCAAGATTCTAATGCTTTTTCTTTTGAGATATAATCAACACTTTTAATATCCGCTCTCGACAATAAAATGTTTTGAATCGCTGTAATTTGATCCTTTGAAGCAGAGTCGTTAAAGTAAACAGACATATCCACCTTGTCTCTTAGAGATTCTGTTGTCCTATCTGTAATAAGCATCATGCTAATGAAAAACGAAATAGTAATTAACGTAAGAATCATAATAAGAGTTGCCGCCAATGAAAGCCAGCGATTACGCCAAAACGAAACAAACGATGTTTTAGCTATTCTGTAAAAAGTTAATGGAAACATATTTTAAATTCCTAAATCCTAATTCTAAATTAGCAAAGCTAAAGAATGTATTTTCCCTTCGCTTGGTCTGAAATAACTTTCCCCCCACGCATTGTAATTACTCTTCTCTGAAGAGCGTCTACTACTTCTTTATCATGAGTCGCAAGAAGAACGATCGTTCCCTGACTATTTATCTTAAATAATAATTCAATAATTTCCCAAGTTGAAACTGGATCAAGATTTCCTGTCGGCTCGTCTGCAATTAAAAGTTTTGGTTTGTGAACAAGCGCTCTAGCTATTGAAACTCTCTGTTTCTCTCCACCCGAAAGCTCCTCACTCATTGCATTTGTCCTACTCGTAAGCCCTACGATTTCAATAATCTTTGGCACGCTATCAACTATTGCGCTATTCTTTGCGTCTGCAACCTCTAACGCAAAGGCAATATTTTCGTAAACAGTTTTTCTAGGCAAAAGTTTAAAATCCTGGAAAATAATACCAACTTTACGACGAAAGAACGGTAGCTCTTTTTTTTGAAGCTTTGAAATATCTCTGCCGGAAACCAAGATCTGCCCGTTTGTCGGTAATTCTTCGCATGTTAGAAGCTTTATGAGGGTTGACTTTCCCGCTCCTGAGGGACCCACAAGCGAAATGAATTCACCTGGTGCTATCTTAAACGAGATATTATCTACCGCCTTAATATTCTTACCATATGTTTTTGAAACTTTTTTAAATTCTATGACAGCCTCTTCGCTTTTTGCTGGCGCAGATGCTTTTTCTTGTTTCTTTTCGACCTTGTTTTCAACCGTAGAAGCGGATGATGCTTTGTTAGTTGCATCCTCCTGTACCTTCTTATCTTCTGCAACTTTATCGGTAGAGTTTGAAGCAGGTTCTTCTTTTAATTTAATGTCGTCATCCATTTTTGTTTTTATAATATTAAAATGACTGATTTAATAGCTCTCTAATATTATAGCACCATCTTGCAACCCCACCAATCCACAATTTATAAAATAATTACAAAGAGCGCTCCGACCCAGAATGGGTCGGAGCGCCTGATTGATTCAACCATCCCAATAATGCGAAGATCAATGTTCTATATAAACCCGATTAACCGTTCGGGATCAACGTTCCTCTTCGAGCGATGCCGAGTCTGTAATATTATCTTCCCGCGGAGGAAACATGTTTCCGAGGAACCCGAAATCATCCTCGCCTTCTCCTCCCTGTGGATTTTGTCGGAAATGATTGAGATCACTGTGGATCCTATCAATCTGATAACCGACTGCTTCCGCAGCTTCGCGTTGAGATTGAAGACCTGCTAACGCTCGAGTTACCACCTCGTCCATCTGGTTATCAATCCCCATGATCTCATTCGGATCATTTCCTTCTATCATAGATAGATAACCTTCGATGTGCTGCCTTAGCTGTCTCGTATCCCTGCGGAATCGAAACTCAGCATTGGCCTTCGCCTCTCGAACCAAATTGAGGTATTCGCTAGCCTCAACACGGAGATGATTGTATTCTTCCATGGCGACATCGTGTTCACGACGTGAATCCGCGAATGTCGTGGTGTTTGCTCTCACCTCATCAATGAGCTCGTTGCGCCGTTGGTTGGCTGTAGCAGTAACTGCTGCCAACTTCACCGCTGCCATTAGCACAGTGATAAAGGCGACCGCAATGCCAGCGAATACAGGATTAAGCGTAATACTACCAGCATCACCTGCATACGCAGCATTTTGTTCCGTTACGGCCCTCCACCATCCATAAAAATCGGTAAGGCAGAAAACCGTGAAGACGCCTAGAAGGCCAGCTCCAGCAAAGAACGAAGAACGTCCCTGCTTTTTCCTGTCTATCTGGGCTATTGCGTCCGTCAAGTAGGGGTAGACATCGACTGAGTCGATAGTCCTAACCGCCACTAGACGATGAAACAACACCTTACCTACCATGAAAGCTGCAATAGTTGCCACCGAGAGAAGCAGCCAGAAAATGGGTGAAAAGTGCCATCCATCGGAGTCAAAAGAAATGCCTCCAACAGCAGCACCTGCCGATGAACCGAAAGCAAGGCCTCCGATCAACATAGGCAAATCCCAAATAGTAAATGGCTTTTCTCGGACCGTTCTATCGGTCGAGGGCTTTAGTGGCTTGGGCAGTTCAGGCATTCTCGGCACAACCGGACCCTGATCAGGATCTATGCGCCTCGCCTGGCATGCCTCGACATAAAATGCCCGAAGCACTGCCCTTTCCCAGCCGTCAAGATGAAGACTGATTGCATTCTCAGCTCCCATCTCCCGAAGCCGTTCTGCAATTTCGGAGTGAGCTTCTTTGATCTGATTCTTGATCAGCTCCAGTTCGGCTCTTCTTTCTCCTAACGGCACAAGCTTGCTCTCCACAGCCTGCCTAGCCTCTTCGGTTGAAGCTTCGAGCTCCGCGTAGCTGCTGACGTATGCGTCATAAAGGCCGCCGAGACTCTCAACTCTACTGGCAAGACTGCTTGATCTGCGATCAAAGTCTTCCAGCTCCGCCAAGTGGCCGCTGTTCAGACTTTCGCCCTCAGCTTCCCATTCCTGGATGTCAGCAACGTCAGCAGTACTCAAGGGCTTGCGATCATTATAGTCAGCCCTTTCACGATCTTGTCGGCTGGCGATTTCACCACGCCTTTGCGCCATTTCAGCCCGGATATCATCCGGATTGATAGCAGCCCACTCTCTCTTTGGCGCTAAGCCAAACCTAGCTAGCAAATTCTGTATTATCGTGCTCATCGCTTATTCTCCTCCAATGTCTTTATCGCGTTTGCTGCAGCGACGCAGTAATCCTGCGCGTTCGCTATCTGAGCAGATTCTCCTAACGGAGACAATGCATCAGCCAACTTCTCCCGCCAACGATACCTCATATCTGGATGAACGGGAGCAATCAGTAAGGACTTCATATTGTCTGGATGGTTCTTAGCAAATGCTAGAGCAGATGCCCTGATTGCGCTAAAAGGCTCATCCGGGTGCCCGTCAGTTAAGACCAGAACGTAGAAGTCTCGGTCTTTCTGGCGCATGCACGATTTATTGATACTGCACAAAAGCGAAGAAAAGAGCGTCTTATTGGCTTCACTTCTGTCATATGGCGTTGCGCTAATCTCTCTCTTAAGAGCACAGCGGATCTGTTCCCACTTGTTTGCCGTGAGAGAGAATAAAGTAACCTCCTCACGAACAAACGCTCTTGCTTCCACATATACTCCGTCCCGCATCTGCAGGATTTTCTTTGCGTAACCCTGGCAAACGCTCTGGTAGTCGCGGCGAATTCCTTTCAAGCCACCACAAGGGTAGCTGTTGATGGACGCGCTCCTGTCGATATAGACCAGGATAGTGACTTTTCTTACCTTCTGCTCGCTCCTCTTGTGCCCGCATCCC
>Ga0172381_10002909_pt1 | contig 18480 bp, 19 predicted proteins | sample Leawel6488metaG_FD_119754 | JGI IMG/M metagenome (GOLD analysis project Ga0172381, IMG submission 119754) | Leachate microbial communities from a municipal landfill in Southern Ontario, Canada - Leachate well 64-88 metaG | ecosystem: Engineered > Solid waste > Landfill > Unclassified | place...
AATTCTTCTACGCGAAGTTCAAGGAAGAGGGCCGGCCGATTCAGCGATTCACCCAGGAGGCGATGAAGCAAGGGTATCGCCCTGGTGGAGACGTGACGCCATTCGAGGCGTTTAATGCACTTCGCCAGATCGGGCCGCACTTCGCGGCAAACGCAATTGAGAGCGGAGTCTTCAAGCTCACGGGGAACCTGGAGAAGATCGGCCCGTCGCTGTCCGAAGCATTGGATGGCATCGGAGACGAAGCCGACTATAGCAACTTCGTCGCGTGGGCCTATGCTCGCCATGCCGTTGAGTCTTGGGGGAGTGGGAAGAATCCTGGTATCACGCTCGAAGACGCGCAGGAGACGTATAAACGCCTCTACGATCCGCGCTATGAAGCCGCCGCCGACAAGGTCACTGAGTTCAATAACGCGCTAATTGAGGTACTTGTCGATGTTGGCGCGATCGGAAAAGAGGACGCCGGCAAGATCCTCAAGGCGTATGAGCACTACCTGCCTCTTGAGCGCGCTAAGGAAGGCGCTCGCGGTGGCGGCGGTCGGAAGCTGGTTGACCTGTCTTCTGCGATCAAGGGTCGTCGCGGGAGCGGACTCCAGATCATCGACCCGATGGAGTCTACTCTTGCGCGAGCGATCAGGCTGTACGAGCGCGCCGCAAAGCAGGTGGTCGTCAATAAGTTGGTCGAAGTCTCCCAAGAAACGAAGGGACTCGGAGGGTGGATCGAAGCTGTTCCTACGAAGGTGATGGCGACGACGTTCGGAATTGGGGAAATCAAGGAACAACTTGCGTCGGCTATCGAAGACGAATTCGGCATTGACCCCGACGATATCCTGGACGCAATCGACCCGATGACTGCGTTGACGGTTTGGCGTCCGGACCTGGCGAAGGTCCACGGACAGCCGATTGTTCGCGTCACCGTAGACGGCAAGGCGCAGTTCTTTCAGTTACGACCTGAACTAGCCGAGGCGCTTGGTGGCCTTGAAACCCTTCAGAACCTTGGCATCGCCACGAAGATTGCCAAGGAATTCTGCGGGTTCCTGAAGATCGGGGCTACGAGACTCAATCCTGATTTCATCCTGTCGAATGCGTTCCGAGATTTTCAGACCTTCCTCATGCAAGGCGAGAAGGGTTTGAAGGGCGCATTCGATCCGGCGCAGTACGCGGCGGCATACGTCACTTCGGAGATACGTCGTGCCTCTGGCGAAGAGGGCGTTCCTGTCGTCGAAATGTTTCAGCGCATGGGAGGTGAGCTTTCGACCTATACCGGCCTAGACCGTAATCGGCTACGAATGGGCGTGAGGCGCGCGCTGTCCAAGAAGCAAGGCAAGCTGACGACAGCTTTGAACATCGCCGGGACGCCTGAAGTCGCTTCGCGTTTGGCTGAGTTCTCTGCCGTGCTTCAGAAGGAAGGATGGCTCGAAAAGGTGGAGGCTGGGGAAACGCCTCCGATGCCTGTCTTGATTCGAGCAATCAACGCGGCGCATGACGTGACCGTGGACTTCCGCCGCATGGGGTCTTGGGGTCGCTACCTGAACTACTGGATACCGTTCTTCAACGCACGTCTCGAAGGGTTCGATAAGTCCATCCGAACGTTCAAGGATCATCCGGAGAGGTCGCTGTCTCGCGTGGCGCAACTCTCGCTTCTCGGGGTGCTGTACTGGTGGTACAGGCACAAAGACGACGACTATCGCGAGCGGCCAGAGTGGCAGGATCAGTTCTTCGTGTTCACCAACACGGAAGGCAATCCAGTCTTTAGGGTTCCGAAGTCGCAGGAGTGGGGCGTTCTGGAAAGTGGCGTAGAGAGAATGCTTGACGCACTGTACGAGAAAGACCCGGCCGCGATGGAGCGATGGGGAAAGCAACTCATTCAGACCGCAACTCCTGGAGTCTATCCGGCCGGCGTGACTCCGCTGTTCGAGTCGATGTTCAACTACGACTCATTCAGACAGCGGCCTATCGTCTCTACGGCTCTACAGAAATTCGAGAATCCGGACCAGTATTACGAGTACACTTCCGGACTGGCGAAGAACGCTGCGAAGTTCCTACATGAGTACAGCGGCGGCAAGATCAGTTTGAGCCCTGCACGAATCGACCACCTCGCGAATGGAATCACAGGTGGCTTATACCGCAAGGCGACGGAGCCGGTAGAGAAGGTCATCGGTGGCGAGTCGTGGTCGATCAGTGATGTGCCGGGGTTGAAGGGAATCACTCTGAAAAAGGATTACGCCAAGAGCGTTGACGACTTGTACCGCGAAGAGGAATCACTAAGCAAGGCGCACGAGTCGGCTAAGCTGCATGGAAAGTCGGACCAGGATGAACCGCGTCTGCGCACGCTTCAGGGAGTGACTTCTCTGATGACTGAAATGCGGAAGTCGGTTGACTCACTGTCTGGAAAAGATCGTGACTCGGTCGGCCTTGCGATGATCGGACTGGCACGCGCCGCGCTCGGGAAGGAACCGCTCGCGAGATACCCAAACCCGCTCGCTGATGCTGGCGTACTTCCGGACCCTGTTAGGCAAGTCGTCGCTGACCACATTGCCAAGCGTGCATCGACAGCATCGCGCAGGGGCCCCAGGTCACGCGAGGAAGCTGACGCTGCTGCGTCGTACCTGAACAGCCTTGGAGCGAATGAAGGGGATACGCAACGGGCGTTGTATTCTAGGCTTAGGTCGCAGGGGATGCGACCCGAAGTCGCCAGAGAACGTGCCGAGTGGGTACAAAAACGATTACGTCAGTAGGCGTTATGTAGGCTAAAAGGATCTGACTTAGCCTACTATTGCAGGTACGTTCGCTTTGAGAAACCTTCCGACATACGTCAAGGCTGGCGACATCATTGGATTCTCGGGCTTCTATTGGCGCAGCGCGCTAGTCAATCTCGGGTCAGTAGGTATCCCGTTCTGGTCGCTTAGTCATGTCGGGGTCATGGCGCACGCGCCGGATTACATGCACGGTAAGTTGCTTTTGTTCGAGAGCAACGAAGACAGCAGGAAATGCGAAATAACCGGCAAGGTCGGTACGGGCGTGCAGGCTCACGACCTGCAAGAAGTTGTTGAACAGTATCGCGGTCGCGTGTGGTACTACCCGCTATATCGACCGCTCTATTGGCATGAGTCTACTCGTCTGACTGACTTCCTTCTGTCTGCGATTGACAGACCTTATGACCAAGCCGGGGCGGTTCGATCAGGAGGAATAGCCCTCTCGTTCTTCGAGTCGCTTTTTCGTGAACAGGACTTATCCGCGTTGTTTTGTTCCGAAACTGTAGCTTCGGCTCATGCGAACATTGGAACATTTCGGACGACGAACGCAAGCCGCTGGAATCCGAATAGCCTCATGCGCAAATTGAGGCGCATCGAACTTGTAGGAACCCCGAGGAAAATGAAGTGAAGAGAGTATTCGCAGTCTTGTCTTTGCTGTTGTGCTTTGGGTGCGATGCTCCAATCGAGCAACCAGTCGCCAGAACGAAAGAGCGGCCTGTCGTGAATATCCCGCTCAAGTTGCGACAGGAGAATTGGGTAGGGAGTAGGGATGAGGGCTCTTGCGTTCACGCTACGATGATCTCGCTGTTTCGTTGGCAGGGTCGCTACAAGATGGCCGACTACTGGCGCAGAACGCACGAGAACGGAGAGTGGCCTGATGACATGGCTGCGAAGTTCGACCGCGCCGGCGTTCGCTACGCATACGTCGAGAATGGCGACGTTGGATTCCTGGAGTGGGCGTGTCGCACAAGGCGAGGTTGCGGTGTTACCGTGATGGGCGGCGAGCACATGGTTGCTCTCGTCCATCTGGACAGCAAGTGGGCAGCGCTACTCGATAACAATATGGTCTCCAAGTTCATCTGGATTCCTCGCGAGACTTTTATCGCGGAATGGAAGGCCAGTTACGGGTGGGCGATTGCGCCGGTGTATACTCCGGCCGCACCCCCGCCGCAATAAGTCACTACGTTTCTTTTTCAGTGAGGGAACCATGAATCGAATCCTGTTGAGTGTCTGTCTGTTGTGTGCAGTGTTCATTGCGTGTTCCGCGTGCTACGCCGACTCCACTACCGTCAACGGCGTCTTGGCAGAGAAGCGTGTCGTCAATCTTCCGAACGATCAGGACAAGTGGTACGTCAGCGTCGTCGGCAATGACGGCGACTCTATCTATCGGAGTGTCCTCCGGTGGTTCGGGGAGAATGCTGCTCTCGTTGACTTGAAGAACAAAGTCCACTTCTGCCAAGTTGCTTCCGGCACTCCGATCTACCAGGAACGCTACGCCAAGAACATTTCTACGCTGCCTACCGTTCGCGTCCAGAAACCCGACGGCACTGTGATCTACGAAGCTTCCGGGGCAAACATTCCGATGTCGGCTGAGGGCCTTCACGCCGCCATTGCCGGTGGTATCGACTGCGCGCAGGGTATCCGTCCAATTCTGCCTTGGCGTCGGTACATGAACAACAAGCCTTGTCCCGGCCCCTGCCCCGGACCCGACACGCAGCCAGTCGAGCCCGACCCTGCACCTCAGCCTATCGACAACGGCGGAGCGCCTGAAGTTGACGCGCCAAGCGCTGCTGCTGGTGCAATCCTTGGTGCGGTTGGCATTTCTGTCATCGCTGTCTGCGTGGTTCTCGTGATCGTTGGCAGCGTGCTCGCCGGCGCTATCGCCCAATGGAAAAAGGGCAGTAAGGGGTAGGGAAATCGCTTCGCGTTGAGTCTCGTTTTCTCGAACTTTTCACAACTGAGGTTACACAACATGATCGGGTACATCGTTGCTGCCGTTCTCGCAGTCGTCATTCTCGCATTTCTCGGCTACAAGCTCGGCGTGTGGCTGTTCTGCAAGGATGAGGAAATCGAAGACCGCCGAAGGTACGCCGCGAAAATGGCGACCATTCTTTCCAAGCTGGGACTGAAGAAGATCCCCGACTTTCTGATCGACTATTCCGTCGGCGACTACAGCGAAATGCACGAGCACATGAAAGAGTCTGTTCGGCTGTTTCTGTCTAGCGAACAGGCCGTGCTCGACGAATTCGCGCAGGTGTTCGACAACTGCCTAGTCGCAAGGCTTGCGACCGAGGAAGGTCGCGCCTACATCGCCGCGAAACTGGTGGACGCCACCAAAGAAGATGACGTGTCGGCGATCAAGGCAGCGCCGAAGCCCGGCGTGGTGTAGGAGCCGGCAAGTTGCGACTGGTACGAACCTAAGCCCGGCTGCGAAAGTGGCCGGGCTTACTTTTTATTGGAGGGAGAAATGTCTCGAAAGCCTATCGTCGCAGTCGATCTCGTTCCGTGGTGTATCACTGCGATTCTGCTTGTGGTTCTGATGCTGATGGTCGTCGGTTGCGATAGTCCGAAGGCTCCCTGCCCCGGACCATGCCCCGGCCCCTGCAAGGTTCGAGTGCTTGCGTTCACGGCAGAGTGGTGCGAGCCGTGCAGAAAGGCGGCTCCGGCCCTCATGCAGGTTCAGGCATCAGGCGTCCAGGTGCGAATCGTGGACATCGACACGGAGTCACGTCTAGCTAAGCAGTACGGAGTGACCTCTGTTCCAACGTACATCGTCTACGTGTTCGGCGGTGCGGTTCGCACGCAGGATATCACGATGGTTCAACGGCTGACCCAACGGAGGTAGCTATGAGGATTGCAGCCTGTACCCTACTTCTAGGGAGTTTCCTGTCCGGCGCTGCCGACTTCGTTCCAGGCTCGCAGGCGTTGCAGGGAGGGGCCCTTGCGATCCTTGGTGCTACACTCTATTACGTTCTTACGAAGGCGTTTCCGGCCCACCTTAAGGCTATATCCGCCTCTCGGGAGTCGTTCCTGAAGGCGTATGAGAAAGCGCAGGACGGGTTCCTTGAAGCACAGGAGGAGGCCCGCAAGGACTACAGAGAATCCCTCGATAGGGTTGGACTCGCGATTGAGCGCGTAGGGGCTGTCCTGGAGGGGTGCCGGCACCGAGGATAGCGTTTACACGGCGCGTCTAAGCCGTCCAGGTGGACGGCTTTTCTTTTGCGCGGTAGACTAAGGCATGAGCGGACTACTCATTTCAAGAGCCATGACATGCCTTACGTTCTTTGCGTTCGCCTTCGCGATCTGGCCGACGCCTTACACGTACCAGAAGGTTTCTCGCCATGTGGTGCGATCCAAGGGCGTTACAGTGGAGGAGGTCTGGAAGATCAACCGGCTCACCGGACACGCCTGTATCGTGGTTCCGAGGGAGGAATAGGCCGGCTACAGCTACACACGAAAGCCTGTTTTTTGCGTTAATATACGTAGTTTACGGAGGATAGGTAATCTGTGATATTCTTCATAAGTCGTTACTATATAATACCTTATGAAGAATCGCATGGATTGATTGGGAAGGTTCAAATCCTGTCCCCGCCACTTTCCTAAGCAGCCGTAAGGCTGCTTTTTTTATAGACTTACGGCGAGTAGGGTGAAGTAGAGAAAATTCGACTGTACCCATTACTACACCCAAACGTTCAGACTATACTAGAACGTGTACTAGTAATGCCGGCCAGTCATTGCTTGTCATGAATGAGATCATCGACTACTACAGAAAGTGGAAAAAGGATCATCCTGACTATCCTTTAGTTGTTCATTCAAGTGGCCAGTGGTCGAAGAAAGTAAATGGTAGGGTGTACTATTTTGGGGTGCTGACTAGCCCGGATGAAGCCCTGCACTTGTGGCTGAAGGAAAAAGACTACCTGCTTGCCGGCGAGTTGCCGCCGAGCATGAAACCTGGGCTGACCGTTGGTGACGTGTGCAATCTCTACGAGCAAGACGCCACAATCAGGCACGAGAGGGGCGAACTGTGCCGTACCTACCTTCGCGACCTACGGCACGCTTGCCGGTTCGTGTCCCAACACCTGATAGCCCGCAGACTGGCGGCAGACGTGACGCCAAAGCACTTCGCGACCCTGCGACAGGCGGTTGCTGACACCGGAAGGAACTTGCGATCCCAAGCGAACCTAGTGTGCAACGTCCGAGCGATCTGGAAATGGGCGCAGGATATGGGCCACGTTCCGCAGACTGTGAACTTCGGTCCTCGATTCAGGCCCCCGTCTTCTGACGCGATTGCGCGCGAGCGGGAATCGTGCGGGACGACTCGCTTCATCGACAGAACCGCCATTATGTCGATGCTCGCAATAGCGAATCCGAAAATGAAGGCGATGATTCTGCTTGGGATCAATTGCGGCTTCTACGCTTCGGACTCGACTGCCTTGACGTTCGACCGACTCCATTTGGATGGCTCGATTCCGTATCATGACATGCCACGGGTGAAGAACGGCCGGCGCAGGGTATCGGTACTCTGGCCGGAAACCTGTAAATCCATACTCTCGTATGCAGATTGCAGGAAGAATGGGCTTGTGTTTCTGAATCAGAGAGGGGAGCACTACGGCCAGAATGCCAGCGGACACAGTTTACACGGCGCGTTCTCTTCATTGGCAGAAAAAGCAGAGGCGGCGGTCCCACCAGGTGCGAATCTTGGGTCTTTGCGGCACACATACGGAACCGTGGTTGACCTATGCCCAGACCAGGCGGCAATTGATCTGACCATGGGGCACGTCGGGAAATCAATTCAGAAGCGCATCTACTCACAATTGAATCTGAACGAATTAAGGCGTTTACAAGTCATTGCAGATACGGTACATAGGTGGTTGTTCCTCGGTGAAGTTAGCAAAAGTGCGTAGATTACTCTTGAACTTTCATAAAGTCTCGATTAAGCTACATAAATCGCTTGGTGAGTTTCGTTGAGGACATGGATACCACTATGAAGTACGATTACCTGCTGACAAACATTCGTGTTCAGATGGCTCTCCGCAGTTGGAAACAAAACGATCTCGCTGAACGGTCTAAGATTTCAGGAGTGACTATCTCGCGTCTTCTAGGAGGGAAGATCAAGAGCCCGTCGCTCCAAACTATCCAGCGAATTGCCGATGCTTTTGGGTGCAGCATGGAAATCCTGGTAGCCGTTCCCGGCGATCTGGCTGCCAGTAAGCCGCATTTGAATAAGCGCAGAGAATCTCGAAGCACATAGGCTTGAGATAGCGCGCGGCATTCTATTCAATTCCTGGCAGCACTTGTTCCGTTCTCTGCCTCGCACCTTTCTTCTTGACCACCATCCCGTTTACTGCCGTGCGCTTCTGCGCTGGCGGTCTGCGCATTATGATCGTACTATTGACCGACCGTGAGGCACAACAGGCAATCAACGCGATTGCTAACGGTGTGCGTCGTTCGGACGGTCTAGTACAGGTCGATCTACCTATTGGCTCGACGCCGACTACAGCAACTCCCGCACTCTCTTTTAACGTGTTGTCTTCCACGGTGAATAGCGGGAGATGTAGCGCTCGCCTCTCCGTAACGCAATTCGCGCTGTTGAAGTATGTATCCGACAATGGACGTGTCAGCTTTGAGGATCTGCAAGATGTCGTATGGAAGAAAGACACGACCGACGGCGCTGTTCGTGCTGCGTGCTCAAAGCTGAACGCGCGGCTCCTGAAATGCGGGTTTACCTGCGAACTTCTCGTGCATCACGGCCACGTTTCCCTTGAGGAAATGGGCTGATTCTACTTGCACCGCTTTCGGTGCTCTGCGCACCGCGCTCTGTGATAGGCTGAGTTGTGCTGATTGCAACTCGCTTTCGTCTGGAGTGCGACATGCAGCTTTACACCGTCGAGCAAGTGGCCGAAAAGCTTCAACTTACGAAGCGGGCTGTAACAGCCCTGGTAAAGCGAGGCCAGCTTCCGGCGATTGACGTATGCGTGTCGCCCTCCGGTCGAAAGCCGCGTCGGCGAATCTCTGAGGTGGATCTTCAAGCCTTCCTGGAATCGCGGCGCTACGCACCGCCGCCACCTCACACGCCATGTGCCAGACGGCGCAGGCGCATCTTGTCTAGCCCAGCGAGTACCGAGGTGGAGGAATGAACCGGAAAGTGTATCTAGTTACCGAGTTGGATGAAGTCTACATCGGAACGGTCAGCGAACTCATCGACGGCGTTTCGGACGGAAGTTCCGGAATCGGAATACCTGTAGCTTCTATGATTTCCGACCTAATTGCTGATCTGGCGTTCGACCCGGAGGGTGGCGACAAGGTCGCGTTAACGATTGAACTCAGATAGGAGAGAAGATGGCCTACGATCTAAGCGCAATTTCCAGCGAGGCGCGACTACAAGCGCCGCGAATCATTCTTCTCGGAGTCGAGAAGATCGGAAAAACCACATTCGCGGCCGGCGCTGACACTCCGATTCTCATGCCAATCAAGGGAGAGGAGGGGGCCGACGCGCTTCAAGTAGCTAAGACGCCAACATGTAATACGATGGCTGATCTACTGGGGTGGATATACGCCATTTACGAAGCGCCTAACCAGTACGGAACGATCATCCTTGATTCCGCTAGCGCGCTGGAACCGCTCGTGTGGGCCGATACTTGCCAACGAAACGGGCAAGTTGACAGCATCGAAAAGGTTGGCGGCGGGTACGGTAAGGGGTACATCGAAGCGCTTCGTAGCTGGCGGCAAATCACCGAAGCGTTGGACGCGATGCGAAGCGCAAAGGGAATGGCGTCCATCGTTATCGGACACGTCAAGGTCAAGCGATTCGACGACCCGGCCGGCGACAGCTACGACCAGTATCAATTCGACATCAACGACAAGGCCGCGAATCTGTTGTTCCGATGGGCCGACGTGATTCTCTTCTGCAACACGAAAGTCATTGTACGCAAGGAAGATGTCGGCTTCAAGAAGCAACATAAGACCGGAATCGACATCGCAGAAGGTCAGCGATTCCTCTACACCCAGAAGCGGCCGGCGCATCCAGGCGGTGGAAGAGGCGTCTACGGACGACTCCCTTACGAATTGCCGCTTAGCTGGACGGCGTTTCGTGATGCCGTGTCGGCTGCGTCTTCCTGAACTACGGAGCGGAGTTAGCGGAGGTAGGCGGTTCATTGGCAAACTGTCGCCCGATGGGAGTCCAAAGGATCGTGACACGGCCGATCACCCTATGAGCGATAGCAGTGAAACGCTGATACGGCTTAATGCGGGTTCGAGTCCCGCCCTTCGCTCTTGAGTGTCTTTTGTTTGTTTCCTTCTACGATGAGGTCTGTATGAGCAACGGCGATCTGTTCAACATCTTCGGCCAGAACGCATTCGACACTGGCGCAGTCGAACCGCAGAGCGATTACGAAGTCATTCCGCCATCCAAGGTTCTCGTCTTGATCGAAGAAGCCGAGGTGAAGCCGACTAAGGCCAACACCGGCTACTACCTCAAACTGAAGCTGTCAGTTGTGGACGGACCGTACAAGAACTGGAAGCTGTTTGACAACATCAACGTGCAGAATCCGAGCGCGCAGTGCGTCGAAATCGGGCTTCGCCAACTCGCGGCCCTTGGCCTGGCAATCGGGGTGAAGGTCATTACCGACAGTAGCCAGCTTGTGAAAAAGACGTGCTTCGCGCACGTCAAGGTGAAGGACGATCAGAACTACATTCGCACCTACTCTCCCGTGACTCCCGCCGCCGCCCCAGGCGTTCCCCAACAGCCGACCTACCCTCAGCAGGACCCGGCACCAGCACGGCAGCAATATCAGCCTCCGTACATCCCGGCTACGGCTCCCCAGGTCGCGCCGCCGACTCAGCAGAAGCCTCCGTGGGCCCGGTAGTTCCTTCTCGCTGTCTCCTGCTCGCAAGGACGTGAGCAAAGTTGGTTCCCGTATTCAACGCGGGCGGCTATTCGCGATAACCGCCAACTCCACACCGCTTACGGGAGCCACTTTGCACACGCCCTTTCACTCTGAGGTGGAAACTATGGACGAAGAGGTAATACTGCAACTTGCGTCTCTGTCGCAGCAACTTTCTGATGCGAAGGCGACGGAGAACTCCGCTAAGTCTAACAGGATAGCGGTGGAGGAGAAAATCGCCGCTCTGATTCCTGGAAAGGAAAAGGGACAGGTTACGGTGAAGCTTCCGGACGGAACGAAGATCACCGTCGAGCGCGGACTGAACTACAAGGCCGACGTTCAGGCGATACTTGACCTGTTTCATCCCGAAGACACAGACAAATTCGCGCCGGTCAAAGTGAAGACGGAACGGACCCTGGATGAAACCGGCTACGAGTGGTATCGCGCGAACGACCAGGAAACATTCACGAAGCTCTCACACTTCGTCGTTATAACTCCCAAGAAGGTTTCCGTAACACTGAAAGCTGCGAAGTGATGGCTGACATCGCGCAACACATTCCCAAGCAATCTCAGACCGTAACCGCAATCTACGCAGCGTATAAACGCGCTGGCGATGCCGAACAACCTCGCGGTTACTTAGGCGCGTCGATCATAGGGCACTCGTGCGATCGGTATCTCTGGTACTGCTTTAGAGCGTGCTGCCGTCCGAGTCTCAACGGTAGAAAATACCGCCTGTTTTCGACTGGGGATCATGAAGAATCTCGATTCGTCGCAGACTTGCGGGAAATTGGATGCACCGTCCATGAAGTTGACCCAGACACGGGAAAGCAGTTTGCTATCTCGGACTTCGGAGGCCACTTCAGCGGGCATCTAGATGGTTGCGCCGTCGGGATTCCGGAGGCCCCTAAGACCTGGCATGTCACCGAGTACAAAACGCACAATGCCAAGTCATTCGCGAAGCTCGTCAAGGAAGGCGTCAAGAAGGCTAAGCCTCAGCATTACGCCCAGATGCAGGTGTATATGCACAAGACTGGCATGACGCGGGCGATCTACCTGGCAGTCAACAAGGACACGGACGAGTTGTATTCCGAGCGCGTTCGATACAATTCCGAAGAAGCAAAGCTGCTCATGGAAAGAGCGGAGCGCATTATCACCGCGACAGTTCCGCCTGAGAGAATCGCCCAACGCGCCGACTGGTACGAGTGCAGTTGGTGTGACGCGAAGGACGTTTGCTGGGGTTCGGAAACATCGTCGCTTCCTGTTTCGACAATCAGTTGCAGGCAGTGTTGTCACGCAACGCCAACGATGGACGGGGACGCCAGATGGGTTTGCGAAAAGCACAAGCGAGGGCTGTCGGAGACTGACCAGGCTAAAGCGTGCGAGGATCACCTTGTGCTACCTGGACTACTGACATTCTGCGAACCAATCGACTACGGAAAGGACGAAGATGGGCACGACTTTATCGAATTCAGGGATAGCGCGTGGAACGAGTGGAAGATCGGTCGCGTGGATGGCGGATTCAGCACTAAGGAACTTTCGACTCTTACCCCTTCAGCGCTAGTTAATCCAACTGTTGTCGGAGCCAAGCGCGCTTTTGGTGCCGTCGCAACAGGGTTTTGCCGAGATGACATTCTCCATCGCTACCCTGAGTCTGATTCACGAATTATCTGGAAAGGGCGCGCGAGTCAACTCGTCGAAGTGTGGAAAGAGACATACGCCGAAGACTTATCCTCGCTGATTCCAATCGCGAAGTGCGATGCCACCGAGTACCGCGCTGCCGAGTACGAAGGTGGGCGGGTAGCGATCTTCTACCCGATTGAGAAGAACGCTGAGATACGGGAAGGGGTTTCGTGATGCCCGGATTCGAGAAGGCGGACGGAAAGAGTAAGCGCTCTCGCGGATACCATTGGTGGCTGAAGAGAAACAAGGCGCGAATTGAGCGACGACGCGCTAAGCGAGATCCAGAATGCCGGCCTGGATACGGTAAGTATCGTGGGTGGGAATTGTGATGCAACCGAGACCGTATCAAACCGAAGCACTCGAATCGCTGCACAAGCACGTCTGCGAGAAGGCCACGAACCCTTGCGTCGTGATTCCTACTGGCGGCGGGAAGTCTGCGTTGATTGCCTGGACGATTCAGCGATGGAAGCAACAGGCCCCTTGGTTCCGTGGAATCATCTTGGCGCACAGAAAGGAATTGATCGAACAGAACGCGGCGGAACTCTACAGCTTTATGCCTAGCAACGAAATCGGCGTATTCTCGGCTGCCATCGGCCGGCGAGACTACGACGCGAGTATTCTCTTCGCGTCCATCGACTCCGTCTACAAGAAGGCTGGAGAGTTTCAGCCGTTTGACGTAATCATGGTGGATGAGGCGCACCGAATTCCGCCGCATGGAGAGGGGAAGTACCGCACATTCATCAATGGATGCAAGAAGTACAACCCTTCTCTTCGAGTCGTCGGCTGGACAGCTACGCCGTTCCGTATGGGTTGCGGCCAGATTTGCCATCGCGACCACATCCTGAACGAGATTTGCTACGAAGTAAGCGTTGTCGATCTCATCCATGACGGCTATCTCTGCAAGTTGCGATCCAAGGTCGGTGTGTCTCAGCCGGAGTTGAGCGAGGTCAAGCGCAACTCCGGCGGTGACTACATTTTGAATTCTCTGGCGCAGGCTACGAATCGAAAGAGCGTCGTCTCCTCTGCGGTCGCTGAAGCCGTTCGGATTATGGACACAGAGAATCGGCAACATGCCGTGTTCTTCTGCGTTGACATTGAACATTGCCGGATGGTGTCTGAAGAACTCGCACAACATGGGATCTGTGCTCCATACGTCACGAGCAAAACGAGCGATTCAGATCGCGAGAAGATTGCCGGCGACTTCAAAGCCGGCAAACTGCGGGCGATCTGTAACGTGAACGTCTACACCGAAGGATTTAACGCGCAGTGCGTTGATTGTATCGTCCTTCTCAGGCCGACGCTGTCGAAGGGCCTGTTCTCTCAGATGGTTGGTCGCGGCCTGCGCCTCTTCCCAAATAAGATAGACTGCCTTGTTCTCGACTTCGCGGGTTGCATTGAGGAGCACGGCCCGATTGATCTTCTCTCCGGTCAATCTGTCGTTATGGCAACATGCCAGAAGTGCCGCGAATCGTTCAGCCGCGCAGTGCGCGTGTGCCCGGCTTGCGGTTGGGAGATTCCTCCTCAAGAGGTGAAGCGCCTTGAAGAGTGTGAGCGCCAGCGCAGGATGCACGGAGACAAGGTGTCGAGTAAGTCGATCCTATCGAATGAACCTGAGACGTGCAAAGTCGATACGGTCTTCGTAAGCCGGCATCGCAAGCCTGAAAGTCCTGATAGTCTGCTTGTGCAATACCGTTGCGGAATGTCGATGTTCCGCGAATGGGTCTGCTTGGATCATGAAGGATTTGCAGGTAAGAATGCACAAGCATGGTGGCGTCAGCGATTCCCTGGTAAGGGAAAAGGGACTGTCAATGGCGCGCTGTCTGACCTACTCGTAAGCCAAAGCCTCCTAGATTGGACGAAGACGATTACCGTTCGTCGCAACGGTAAGTATTTCGAGGTTGTCGGCTACAACAAACCGCTCGTGCAGGAGGCATTCTAGTGAGCAACCTTCTCGAACATGCGTTGAAGTATGCGGCGCTTGGGTGGATGGTCTTCCCTTGTTTACCTCACCAGAAAGTACCTGCTACTCCGCATGGCGTGAAGGACGCAACCACTGACGAAAGCCAGATTCGCGCATGGTGGGAGAAGAATCCGAACTTCAACATCGCCGTGGCGTGCGGTTTGGAAAGCGGCGTTCATGTCGTTGACGTTGACGTTCAAGAGTCGTCTGGCGTTGATGGCTGGGAATCGCTCGCGCACTTCGCGGAAGCCGGGAACTCGCTACCAGAAACCGTGATGCAGCACACGCCGAGAGGCGGCGCGCATTACTTCTTCAGCGCGGCTATTCCCCCAGTGAATCGCAACAGCTTCGCTCCTGGAATTGACATTCGCTCGTCGGGCTATTACGTCGTTCTCGCGCCGTCCGTTCACCCGAACGGCGGTGTATACGCCTGGGGGAAGGGATGCGCGCCGTGGGATAGGCAGCCGGCAGACTACCCGGCGTTCATGCGTCCCACGACGCGGGCCCCGTGGGCATCGGGCCCGGCTAACTACATGCAGCCTACGACGCCCTTGAAGCCGGCCGGCAACGACACGACGCGACGTGCAAGCATGTACCTGGCTGAGTGCGACCCGGCTATCCAAGGGTGTGCCGGCCATGACAAGCTGCTTTGGGCAGCCGTGGCGATGGTACACGGGTTCCTGCTGTCGGATGACCAGGCTTACGAACTGCTCGCGAGGGAATACAACCCTCGGTGCGTCCCGCCGTGGGAATTGAGCGTGCAGAAGGACGAGAGAGACTTCAGGAGGAAGATTTCCGAGGCGAGAAAGCTGACTCCGGAGAATCCCCCTGGATGGCTTCTCGAAGACGCTGCCTACGCGCCAATGAATACGTCGTTTCTCGAAATGATCGACGTTGACCGTCTCATTTCCGGAGCCGTCGATAACAAACCTCTCGGAATCAACTTCTGGCTTGAAAAGTCGCCACTGCACGTTGCGCCTTCAGACGAGCTTAGTTTTCTTACGCAACCCACCGGCTACCTAGGCGAATTATGCTCATGGATGAACGCAACTGCAATGAAGGAACAGCCGTTTCTCTCGCTGGGATGTTCGCTCACGTTCATGGGTGTGCTGTTCGGACGAAAGATCAAGGATTCCCTGGGTAGTCGAACGAATCTGTACGTCATGGGCGTTGCCCCGTCGTCGGCCGGCAAGGCGCATCCGATCAATCAGATTCGCAGGTTGTGTACCGCCGCCGAATGCACCGACCTACTTGGAGGCGACGACTTCGCAAGCGATTCAGCCATTGAAATTAGGATGGCAAAGAATCCTGCAACGCTGTTCCTGTGCGATGAAGTAGGGCACCTGCTGTCGCATATCCGCTCCGGGATGAGCCAACATCATGCCAAGATCGTTCCGCTGCTGATGAAGCTGTATTCGGCGGCTGGGTCGATCTACAAGGGCAGAGAATTCGCGGAAGAGAACAAACAGCGAACGATAGTCGAGCCGCTATGTTGCATTTACGGAACATCCACACCGGAGAGATTTGCGGCTGGAATATCTCCGGATGAGTTGCAGGACGGTTGGTTGAGCCGGTGTCTAGTATTTTCATCGAATGACGTTCCGAGAAAGGTGCGAGGAAGGAACGAGTGCCCAGTTCCGACATCGCTAGCAGACGTTGCTAACAAGTGGTTTCTTCGACGTATTGCGAAACCAGAAGGTTCGGGGGACGTTAAGCGATTCGTCTCAGCAAGCGGAGGGAAGTACGTCAGCGAGGAAATTCCTGAACAGCTAATTGTTCCAACGACTGAAGACGCGGAACAACTGTTCATCGCGTTCGACGACGAGACTACCGAATTCGGAAAGAAGAATGCTTACCTAGCTTGTCTGTGGGCAAAGGGTGAAGAAAACGCTCGCCGAATTGCCTTGATCGTAGCGGCTGGAGAGTCGTTTGACAACCCCGTGATAACTCGTTCAATCGCAGACTACTCTTGCAGACTTGTCGAGTATCTTCTCGCAGATTTCGGTACTAACGTAGCAACGAAGCTGTCGGCGTGTGCGACCGAAGAGAGAAAACAGAAGATCGTATCGCTCATTGAGAGTTTCGGAATCGACGGTTGCTGCAAACGAGACATCACCAGGAAAACGAAATGGGTAAATCAGAAGGACCGAAGCGCGATGCTTTCGGATTTGATCGAAGCCGAGGAGATCATCGCGCATCCGAATATATCGGGAAAGACGCTGTTCTTCTGGACGGTTGAACATTTTGGCGAATACTCCAAGATTCACCCCGAAGTGCTGCACTCATAAGTAAATGGATAGAGAATCCGTAACCATCGTTCTCCCGCTCCCGGCGAAGGTGCTGCATCCCAATACGATGATAGCGAGCATCGGCGGGAGACTCTGTAAGGCTGCTGCGACGAAACGATTCCGTAGACTTGCAATGGAGGCGGTAGAAAGAGAACAAGTGGAAACTGCTCCGTGGGGCCAAGCGCTGGTGTCTGCCACTTTCTACCATTCGACGAAACGCTGTAGAGACCAGGACGGCGCTATGTCTTCGCTGAAGGCCGCTTACGACGGAATCGTTGACGCAGGGCTCGTCGAGAACGACGACCCAAAGCACATGCGACGTGAAATTCCTGAATTCGACACTGACCGTGGCTGTCCGAGGGTTGTTCTAACGATAACGAGACTTCAATGATTTCGATTCAGAAAGAGAAGAAGATTCGCGAACTGCTTAGGACCGGGTTATCTGATAGGGAAATCGGACGGTCTTCCGGCGTAGAGCATCATGTTGTGGCGAAGATGAGGCGCGCTATCGACGAAGCTCATTGCGTCTCCGAAGAAAAATCGCAGGACATACGATGGCTGCTGAAGCATGGAATGTCAGTCAAAGCAATTGAACTCCGCACCGGCGTTACCGAAAATGCCATCAAAGCAATTCGCAGGACGTACTACCTACAGAGGCGTGAGTCGGACGGAAGCGATGTCGCCATGTGTCCTACCTGCGGCGCAGTCATGCTTCCGAAAGTCGTTCCAGTTAAAGACGAGCCTGAAGAAGTCGTAACAAGCGAATCTCGCGGCTTGCTTCAAGTCGTCGAGGATCTCGTTCAACTGCAACGCATGAACGTAATTTATCACCCGCTGTTCTACTCTCTGGCCTGTCGCGCAGAGGAGGCACTCAACAGGAACGAAAGAGGCTGACATGCTGCACAAGACCCCGAGTAAGTTGATTTCTGACTTGACAATGACACGAACGGACCACACTTGGTTCTCCAAATTATCGAAAGCGCACCAGCAGTATGTTCGTGAAGTCGTCTGCGAAATGCGCAAGAATCCGGAGGTTCCGGCAACGGCAGTCGCAACCGCGTTGGTTACAGAACTCGACGTAGGCGTAAGCCACGTAACAGTAACTCGCACACTTAGATGGATGGTTCATAATGACAAGGCGTAATGCTCGTGAACTTCTGTCTCGTGCGCAGGAATCTGCCTCTCGGTTTGCAGCCGAGAAGTCGGCCGCTGATCTTTCGGCCTTGAAAAAGAAGAACGCGGAACTATTGCACGACGCAATGGCCCTTGAGAGGCAAGTCAGCGCGCTGATTCAGATTCAGCGCGATCCGACTATCCGCCCGTTCCAGCGATCCAAGGGGTCATCACCGAACGGCGTTGCAGTCATCGTTCCGGCAACCGATTGGCACGTCGAAGAACAGATTTCGGCCGACGCGACGAATGGCAAGAACCGCTTCGACCTCGCAGAAGCAGACGCGAGAATCAAGCGATTCTATCGCAAGATCGTCGAGCTAATCGACTGGCAGAGTCATCTTGCGCCTGTCATCGAGTTGTGGCACCCGCTCTTAGGCGACCTTATGAGCGGCTACATCCATGAAGAACTCATGGAGACAAACGCGCTAAGTCCTACCGAAGCGTGCGTGTTCCTCCAGGACATGCTTTGCTCTGGAGTTGATTTCCTTCTGCGTGAGACAAAGCTCCCGATCTACATCCCTACGTGCGTCGGGAATCATGGAAGGACGACTCCGAAAAAACGCATTAAGACCAGCGTACAGAACAGCTACGAGTGGCTTCTCTACAAGACGCTGGAGCGTCGTTACGAGAACCACAAGAGAGTAGTCTTCCGAGTCGGCCGGGGATACCACAATACGCAGCGCATTATGGGCCGGCTCGTTCGCTTCCATCACGGCGACGGGCTGCGCTACCAGGGCGGCGTA
>Ga0172381_10002910_pt1 | contig 18479 bp, 16 predicted proteins | sample Leawel6488metaG_FD_119754 | JGI IMG/M metagenome (GOLD analysis project Ga0172381, IMG submission 119754) | Leachate microbial communities from a municipal landfill in Southern Ontario, Canada - Leachate well 64-88 metaG | ecosystem: Engineered > Solid waste > Landfill > Unclassified | place...
ATTCATACATTTCTTTTGCAGCATCTCTTCCCATTGCAATTGCTTGGATTACTGTTTTTGGACCGTGTACACAATCTCCTGCAGCAAAAACATTTTTCATTCTTGTTTTATGATTGCTATTTACTTTTACCATCCCATTTTTTTTATCTCTTAATGGTTGTTTAAAATCATCTTCATCTTGTATTTGTCCAATTGCAACAATTACTTTGTCTGCTTTTATTATTCCATCAATTCCATTTTTATAATGAACAAGTGAAACTTTTTCTCCATCTTTTGATTCAAATTTATCCACAGTTAAACCAAACAAAAATTCAACACCTTCTTCTTCTGCTTCGCGATAATCTTTTTTTGAAACACCTTTTTCTGCATCTTCTCTACTTGAAACAGTTATACAACTAACTTTTTTTGCACCTAAACGAATAGCACTTCTTGCAGCATCAATACCAACATACCCTGCACCAACTACAACAACATTGTCATTTTCATTTATCAAAGGCATATCACTTTGATTTAGGTGAACCAAAAATTTCATTGCTGGAATTATTCCTTTTAACTGTGAACCTTCAACTTCAAGTTTTCTTGCAAAACCAACACCAGTTCCTAAAAATACAGCATCAAATTCTTTTGCGATTTTTTTAATATATTCATCAGAAATTTTTGCGTCTGGTTCAAAATCAATTCCTAAATTATGTAATGCCCTAAGTTCTTTTCCAACAACTTCTTTTGGTAATCTAAATTCTGGCACACCATATTTTATTACTCCTCCAAGCGCATGAGTTCTTTCAAATACAGTAACATTAAATCCTTTTAACGATAAATTTGCTGCAACAGTTAAACCACTTGGGCCAGAACCGATTACTGCAATTTTTTTACCATTAGTTTTTTTCTTTTTTGGGTATGTTGCGTTATCACCTATGTATCTTTCAAGTCCACCAATTGCAATTGCTTTTCCAGCTGGAGCAAAAATACAATTTCCTTCACATTGTTTTTCGTGTTGACATATTCTTCCACAAATACTTGGGAACCTATTTTTTATTCTGATAATTTTTGCAGCTTTTTCTATGTCACCTTCTCTAAATGCTTTTATAAAATCAGGAATTAATACATTTGCTGGACACCCTTGTACACATTTTGGGTTTTTGCATTGAAGACATCTATTAGCTTCTTCTATTGCTTGTTCTTTTGTGAATCCTATGTTTACTTCATCAAAAGTAGTTTTTCTTTTTTCTAAACTTATTGTAGGTAGACTCATTTACTTCACTAAATTAGATGTCTGTGTCAAGATATATAAACCTTTCTTATAGACGAAGTTTGTTTCGTTAATTGACGTATTGTATTAGTTGTTCACAACCAATATAAACTAAATTATTGATTTAACCAATCTTTTAATTTTCCAAGAACAACATATTCTTGTTGTTGTAATTCATCAATTGTTTTACAACCAAGTAAAAAAGAAGTTACTTTCATTTCTTTTTCAAAATTATCTAAATAACTTATTAACGAAGAATATGATTTTTGTTGTGCTTTTAAAATTGGCATTGCATTTCCAATCACGTCTGCACCAAGAACTATTGCTTTTATTCCATCAAGCCCATTTTTTATTCCGCCGGAACCAATAATTTTTCCACTAAACGCGTTTTTTGTTTCAATAATTGATATTGCTGTTGGTAAACCAAAATCACGAAATGTTTCTTTTAATCCGGTTTTTTTTCGTAGTGCATCAATATATGTCCAGCTTGTTCCGCCAGCACCTTGTACGTCAATTGCTTTTATACCAATTTTTTCAAGCACACTTGCTGTTTCAAAACTAATTCCATGACCTACTTCTTTTACATAAATTGGAACACTAATTTCTTTATTATAAAGTTCAATTTTGTTTATTACTTCAGTAAAATTTAAGTCACCTTCAGGTTGCATTGCTTCTTGTGCAGCATTAATATGAATTGCTAAAGCATCAAGCCCAAGTTTTTCTACTACTTCATTTAATTGCGCAGTAGAATATTCTTTTATTTGGGCTGCCCCAATGTTTCCTGCTAAAAAAATGTCTGGCGCAATATCACGAACATTATAAGTGTCTGTTAATTTTGGGTCTTCAATCATTGCTCGCATACTTCCAAGACCCATCCCAATTCCTTTTTCTTGGCAAGCTTTTGCAATATCTAAATTAATTTTTTTTGAAATTTGTGCTCCCCCAGTTATTGCTGAAATTAAAAATGGAAAATTAAAGTGTTTTCCTAAAAAATTTGTTGATAAATCTACATCATTAAAATTTATTTCTGGTAAATTATTATAATGAAGTTCTACACATTCAAGTAAAGTTGTTTTGTCTTTAAATGCAACATCTTTACCAACACAAAGCGCAATGTGCTCTTTTTTTCTTTGTTCAATTGTTGAAACCATGTTATAATTGAAGATTAACTTAATTTAAAACTATTGGGGTTAAAGAAAAGATTAAAAACTATTAAATAATTAAATTAAAAAAAATTAAAGGCCCTTTATTCCTTCGTGTTCAAGATCAGCAAATTTAGAAAATTTTTCACCCAAAATAGTTTCAATTCCTAACCCAGCTTCAGCGGCAATTAAATGCTGTGCAAAAAAATTTGTTTGTAAAATTCGTGAAGGCCTATTGTCATTTGGATGAAAAATATAATGTGTTGAATTAGCAACATCAACATGACCCATATTAAACTCATTTAAAACTGCTTTTTCAACTTCAGGTTGTTTTGCACCTAATGAAAATTCAATAGCCTCTCTTGCAAAAATCATTTTATCAAGTCTTTTTTTATCACCAATTTTAGCCAGAGCAATTTCTCTTTGTTTAACAAAATGTAAACAATTTTTTGCAGCAACTTCTGTAGTAAATCCTCTTGCATCACTAGCTATTTTAGCAGCTTTTTCTATTCTAATTAAATTAAGAACACTTTCAATTTCAATTGGTCTTAACCCAAGTTTTTCAAGAATTTGTTTTCTAAGAATCATCTTTTTTTCATTTCTAGTAGCAAATCCCTTACCTGTTGGAACAACATAATGTCCTTTTGGAATTTTCCCATCTACAGAACGAATAAAAAAATCTTCGCCTTTTTCAGCAACATTTCGTTCATCTACTTTTTTTTCATGAACCACATGTTGAATAATAGGTTTTTTTTCTTGGTTCTTTTTTTTAAAAAAACTATGTCCAAATAATTTCATAAAAATCAAATTTTTCGGTCAACTAAATATTCTGCAAATTTTTTTAAAATTATTTTTGCATTACTTTCGTCAAGAACAGAATTTACTTCAGCCCACGCATCAGTAATCATTTTTTCTGCAACTTGTTTTGAATAATTAATCCCATCATATTTATTTATTATGTCAAGTGCTTCTTTAATTTCTTCTTCTTTTTCTGTGTGTGAATCAAGTATTGCAACTAACCTATTTTTGTCTTCTTCGCTTGCAACTTCAAGTGTTCTAATTACAATTAAAGTTCTTTTTCCTTCGTGAATGTCTCCACCAATACTTCCTTTTCCTTCTTTAAAAGAATCTTCTGTTAATTCTAAAATATCATCTTGGATTTGAAAACCAACTCCAATTATTTGTCCAAAATTTCCTAAGGCTTCGTATTGTTTTTCTGTTGCGTTACCCATTATTGCACCTAATTGACACGCAAATTTTGTTAATACTCCTGTTTTACTTAAACACATATTCAAATATTGTTTTTCATTAGGATTAAATCCTCCATGGTGCCATGCAATGTCCCATACTTGCCCTGAACAAACTCTTAGTAATTCTTTTGTAAATAAATCATAAATTGCAAGTCTTTTTTCTTGATCTAAACTAAATTCGTTTGTCAATACTTTTGCCATTGGCCAAAAAAACATTATTGTACCAGTGTTTACTGCTGTGTCAACACCAAATTTATGATGCGTACATGGTTGTCCCCTTCTTGCTGCTGAATCATCTTCAACATCATCTTGCATTAATGTACCATTGTGAATAAGTTCTACCATTGGAGCTACTTTGAGTCCATCTTCCCAAGTTCCACCAACTGCTTCTGATGCAATACAAGTTAACATTGGTCGAAATCTTTTTCCACCTCTATCTAAAAGGTCCCATATTGGAGCATTTGCGCCTGCAGTGTATGCTTCTAAGTCAAGTTCAAAAACTGTTTTTCCAAGAGCTGATTCAACCCAGTCTACAGTTGCATTACGAGGAATATATTTTTCTATTTCTTCTTCTACACTTGGCTTATATTTTGCCAAAAATTCTTTAATAGTCAATTGTGCATCTTGGTCAGTTATCATAATCTCACACAAAAATTAGTACATAAATCCATTAAAAACTTACTCTTTTATTGATAATTGGTTTGCAAGTTCAACATCAAGCAATTTTAAAAATTCATCAATTTTTTCACTTGGAACTTTACACCCTGCAGCAACAGCGTGTCCGCCACCTTCCACACCTTCAATTTTTTTCCCTATTTCTTTAAACGCTAAACCTAAATTAAGTCCGCGCCTAATTAATGCACTAGTTCCACGTCCTGAAATTTTTATTGATTCATCTTCATTTCTTGCAAGAGCAATTATTGGTTTATTTTCACCAATCACTGAACCATATAACATTCCAGCAATAATTCCAACAAGAGAATCTTGTATTACATTTTTTGCATCAAAAAAATAAAAGGATTTTTTTTCTTGTACACCGTTTGTTTGTACATATTCAATTCCTTTTCTAAGTTCACGTCTGTGTTCATCAATTAAATCAAGAGCTTGTCCATAAAAAGAATTTACATTTCTATCCCCTAAATATACATTAAGTGCAACTTCTGGTTTTGCGTGTCTTCCGCAACTATTTCCAAGTGTCCCTGCTTCTTTTGCATCACGAAGTGGGCTTTTTGGTGTTTCATTTTCAAGAGTATAAATTTCTCCAACTAAAGATTGTATTTTCCATTCAGGAACATCACGCATTACTAGGTGCATTATTAATGCTGAAGAAAGTGCTTGTTTTTTTTCTTCATTTAAATCTTCATAACTAAGCCATTCATCAGTAAATGGATCTTTAAGAGGAATTTGTGCATGTCTTAAAAAAGTAAGACATGCATCTTTATCAGCAGTAAGTCCGGGCAATATTGGAGATGATGAAAACATCAAAAAAGAAGTAAGTGGTCGAGAAATTCTACCATATAAACGTAAATCTGTTTTAACAGAAATAATTTTTTCTTCTTCACCAATTTTTAATAATTCTCTATTTAATCCAATTAATTTTCCGCTAAAATCTTGCATGTCTCCAACTGCACCAATCAAAGCTAAATTTACTAAGTCTTTATTTTTTTCATTTAATGCTTTTGCAAAAAAGAAAGTTACTCCTGCACCCGAAATTTCTTTTCCCCCATCAATTCCATAAAGCAGAGGATTAACATGCCATTTTAACTTTGGAATAACTCCATTAATTTTACTTGGTTGGTGATGGTCTAAAATAAATAAATGTTCTTCACCTAAATCATCAATTAAATATTCCAGTTGCCCAGAACCAAAATCAACAAACAAAAAGTTTTCACCCATCTCTTTTATTTGAGCAACATTTTCTTTGTAAACTTGTTTCAAACATAAATGCTCTATTTTTTTTCCTTCACGTTCTAAAGCTTTAATTGCTATTGCTCCACTTGTTAAACCATCAGCATCATAATGATGAATTACAACAATATTGTCTCGCGTTTTTATTTCATTAGCAACTTTATCCAAATGCTCAAAAAAACCTTTTTCGTTACGTTCACCAATTAATTCAGACATTATAAAATTAGACAGAACAGGAATATAAATGCTTTTTAAGTTCCATGCCGACCAAAGCAGAAGAATTTAAACATAAGGGATGTTAATTATCATATGAGTGGATTTTTTAGTAAGTTTTTTAAAAAAAAGGAACAGGTTACACTAAAAACTACTATTGACTTATTACCAACAATTATACAAAAAAACTTTGAATCAAAAATAAATGAACTTGAAATTGAAGTTGCAAAAGAAATGAGTCAAGTTAAATATTTACACGAAAAATTAGTGACTTTGTTAAAAGATATAGAAACAAAAGAGTTAGAATCAAAAGAAAATGAACGATTTAATAGAGCTGCAACTACTGCAAAACAACAAGTTGAAAAGCAACTTGCAAAAACCCTTGAAAAAATAAATCCAACAAATTGCGGAAATAATTTAGATGATTTTCGTGCATACTCTAGTGAAAGTTATGTGTTGCTTGTTAATGAAGTTAATTCATTTAGAAAAAATCTTGTATTTACAAGTGTTTATCTTAAAGATGAAATGAAATTGTTTGGGATAACTTTACAAGAATTATTAAATAAATTAAATAATATTAGAAATAAACTTGATCAAGAAAAAGAAATTTTTGAATTTGAAAAAATAAAGAAAAAAATAATTTTTATTGGAATAAATAAAAAAGAACTTGAAGAAGTAAACAAACAAATAACTAATTTAGAAAACTTACTAAAACAAAAAGATATTGAAATAAAATCTCAAGAAGAAAAATTATTTGAATTAACCACAAATGATGCATCAAAAAAATTAAAAGAATTAACTGATACTCGTGCACAAATTTCAAATGAAAAACAAGCTTTAAAGATTGAGGTTTCTTCAATGCTTTCAACTATTGATAGGCCTCTTCAAAGATTTAATGCAATTGTTAAAAATGGAATGTGGAAAATTAGTAAAGATCAAGAAGAATTACTTGAAGGATTTATTACTAATCCATTACTTGCATTAAAACAAGACGTTAATGGAAAAAGATTTAAAGAAATATTAAAAGAAATTTTATCAGCGATTGAAGATGGAAAAATTGATATAAAACCAAAAGAAAAAGAAAAACGGATTGATGCTTTACAAGAACTAATTAATTTTGATTTTTTTGAACAAGTATTTTGGAAATTAAATGAAATACAAAAAAGACTAATCGAAATTGAAAAAGAATTAAAAGAAAATGTTTCAAAAAAAGAGATTGATGATGAAACAAGTAAAAATAATCAGCTTCAAAGAGACAAAACTAAAATTCTTGAAGAGATAGAACACCATAAGAAAACAAAAATTACTATTAATGAAAAGCTTGAAGAAGAAGAAAAACGAATAATTGATTTTGCACAAAATTCATTAAATAAAAAAATACTTATTACTAAATAAAAGCACTAAATTCACTAAAACCTCTTAATTAGCCCCTAATTACTTAAAAAACCCATTTTATAAGCTTTTTCTAACAAGGTTATGTATAGGCATGGATGATTTGACTAAACAATTAACCTTGAGTAAATTTCTACTCCAAAAATATGCAGACATAATTAATGAACGAGAGCAACGAACAATTGGAGAAATAAAATCTTTAGTTGATGGAACTGACCTTAGTATTCAAAGTTTGCTTACTGAATTTAAAGGCACATATTATTCGTTTAATGATAATTATGCTGAAGTACTTCCAAAAATTTACAAATTTATAATTGATGAAATTGAATATGTTAACATAAATTTTGGTGTTAATTATTGGTTAAGTGCAAAAGAAGTTCTTGAAATTAAAGTAGTTGATGATGAAGACCTAGCTGTTTTTACTTGTTCATGTATGAAAGCTCTTGGCGATAATAAAGCCCAAGTAATTATTGCAGAACTTGAAAATTTATCAACACACGCTTTTGTTTCCACTGAAATTAATGGTAAATTTGCTATTTTTGATCCTGCGCAAAAGCATGAATTTCAAAAGTTTATTGGAGAGAAAAAAGATATTATTCGAGATTATGCTTTCAAAGAACATAAAATAAAAAAATTCTTATATCGATTCAATCATGAACGATATGAACAATTCTTGGAAGAAGAATAAAAAACACCATTATAAAAAAAGAATAATCAATAAATAATTATGAAAAAACAAAAAATAGTGAATTGGCATGAAAAAGCAAAAGGTCGTGCAAAAGAATTAATTACATATGCTAGAACTCAAAAATCAGGTCAAATTTATGAACATGGTTTACAATTTTTAAAAAAATTTAAACATTCATTATACAAAGGAAAAACTCACACTTTTTTAATTGATTTTCATAAAAGTTTTGCAACACAACCAATCGCAATTGCGTTAAAAACTAATAATAAAGCTGGAAAAACAGAAATTTTATTTGAAGCAAGATTAAAATTTGAAAAAAATACGATTTTGGTTGAAAGTATACAAGGCACAAAATTATTAGCTGAAATGAGAGAATTTGAATCACTCGCAGGCATACCTACATCACGATTCATTATAAAAGAAATTATTAATCAAGCCAAAAACATGAATTATAACCAAGTTAAATTAAGAAGAGCTGAAAGACACCAATCATACAAAAACCCAAACTGGACAACAATGTTAACTAAACAAGAAAAACAATTACACTTAAAAGTCGCATTAGGTGATGCAAGTCTTAATGAAATAAAAGAATTAACTATAATTAAAAACGAAGCAATTAAAACCATTAGATTACGAATGAAAAAATTATATGATGTTGTTGCAGCTGCTGAAGGATTCAAAACAGAAGGAAATTATTTTGTAAAAAATATTTAACTGTAAATTAGGTAGGTTTTTAAATTTAATAAAAACAAAAATACTTATTGGTGAAAATTATGACTGTTGTAAATGATGCGAATAAATGTGTTTATTGTGGAGCCTGCGTTGGAGTTTGCCCTGTTCAAGCACTTGTGTTAAAAGACACAAGACTTGTTGTAGATAAACAAAAATGTATTAATTGTGGAGCTTGTGTAACTATGTGTCCTGTTGGCGCAATGGAAATAAAAAAATAGGTGATTATGATGGTTGATTATGATGTTATTGTAGTTGGAGCTGGGCCTGCTGGACTTTGTGCAGCAATCGAACTCGCAGAAAAAAAAGTAAATGTTTTAGTTCTTGATAGAAAACAAGAAATTGGTTGTCCAAAAAGATGTGCTGAAGGATTGTCTTTAAGATATTTTAAATTAATGAAACTTGACCCAAAAAGTAGTTGGGCAGTTCAACCAATGCACGGAGCACAACTTTATTCTCCTGATAATACTAGTATTAAATTTAAAACAAAAGATGCACAAGGCTATGTTCTTGAAAGAAAAATGTTTGAAAAAGAATTAGCAATTAAAGCCGTTAAAGCAGGAGCAAAACTTTTAATGAAACACCAAGTTGTTGGTGCAACAAGAACAAATGAAGGTGTAACTTTTGATGTTGAAGAAAATAATCAAATAAAAAAAATGAGTTGTAAACTAGTTATTGCTTGTGATGGTGTTGATTCATTAACATCAAAAATGCTTGGACTTAATACAAAACTTGATCTTAAAGAAACTGATTCTGGTTATCAATATGAAATGACTGGAATTGATGGATATGATGAAAATTTATTACATCTTTACTTTGGAGTAGATATTGCGCCAAGAGGATATGTATGGATTTTTCCAAAAAGAGATGGAACTGCTAACGTAGGAATTGGTATTGGAGCTTATGAGAAAAAAACTGCTAAAGAATATTTAGACAAATGGATAGAAACTCAACCAAACATAAAAAAAGGAAGTATTATTGAAGTTAATGCAGGGGCTATTCCTGTTGGCGGATTCCTTGATGCAATGCAAACTGATAATTTGCTTGTTGCTGGAGACGCAGGGCACATGGTTGATCCAATTCATGGTGGAGGAATAGGAATTGCTATGGAAGGGGGACAACTTGCAGCAAAACATGCAGTTATGGCTCTTAAAAATAATAAGTTTAGTGTAGAAGACCTTAAACCATATACAAAAGCATGGTTTGATTTACGAGGAAATTATTTAAAGAAAAGACTTAATTCAAGACATTTACTTGAAAAACTAAGTGATGATGATTTCAATTATTTAGCAAAAAGTATTACAATTGAAGAAGCTCTAAAAATTGGTGATGGGTCTTTATCTACTACTGAAAAAGCAATTCTTTTCACTAAAAAATTAATTACTCGTCCTGGACTTGCAAAATTAATGATGTCTTACTTAAAGTAAGACATTTTTTATTTTTTTAAAGAATAATCTAATTTTAAATACTTTCAAGCCATAATTTAATCATGAAATTCGCAGTAAGTAACTTGGCATTGGCACATTTAGTCAAAGAAAATGAAATTCTGGTAAATGGTTTCATTAATAAAAGTCAAACTACTGATGATGGTTTATTAAAATTAAAAATTCATACTAAAGAAGGAGATAAAACTATCCTTGTAAATGACAAGGGTTTTTTTATATCTGATCAAAGTATGCAAGCAAAACAAAATCCTGGTGGATTTAGTGCTTTTTTAAAAAAATATTTATTTAATCAAAGAATTGAAAAAATAGAACAACATGGGATGGATCGAATTGTACTTTTTTATTTTCCAAGTTGCATTTTAATATTTGAATTATTTGCTAAAGGAAATATTATTTTATGTGATAAAGAATTTAATATTTTACGAGCAATGCGTAGAGAACAATGGAAAGATCGTACTCTTGAAAAAGAAAATGTGTATAAATTTCCAACTTCAAAAGGAATTAATCCTCTTGATGAGACTGTTGATGGGTTTAATAAAAAGATGTTAGAAAACAAAAAAACTTGTTTTGGTGCTACGATGGATATTCTTAATGTTGCTCCAGGAATTCTTGAGCGGGTTTTTGATGAAATTAAGTTTGATAAAACAAAAAATGCTGCTAATTTAACAAAAAAAGAACTTTCTAAATTGTTTTTAAAAGTACAAGAAAAATACTCTTTACCTGAAGAAAAAGTAATTTTGGTAGATAATGTGCTTTATTCAATTGATATTGGTAAAGAAGGACAAGTTTTTGACTCATTAACTATGGCTTTTAATGAACTTACACGCATACAACCCGAAGAAGTAATTGTTCCAATAAAAAAGAAAGATGTTAAAATGGATTATTTAGACGAAATTAAAACTGCTGAAAAAAATATTGACAAATACCAAGATATGGGTAATGCGATTTATTTACACTTTAATGAATTACAAGAAATTATTAATGCTATAAAAAAAGGTAAAGCAAAAGGGTTTGGGGAAAAAGAAGTTTTAGAATTGATTAATTCTAAAAAGCACGTACTCAAAGAGCTTGACTTTACTAAGAATAAAGTTTTAATAAAACTTTAATCTTTAGAAACTTCTTCAACTAATTCTCTTTCATCAACAATGAAAACGTCACTTACAGCAGTTACTGCTGAGTAAGGGATTTCGATTGTTTTTCCAAGCTTTCCTGCTTTTGAAAGAACTTTAGAGTTTTTGTCAACTTCTACTACTAGAGATTCAATATCTCCACCAATTTCAGAAACAATCATGTCAGATAATTTTCCAACTTCGTCTCCTCTATTAGTAATAACTCTCTTTGATGCTAATTGTCTTGCTATTGTATATTTGTACATATTTTTACACCTTATTACTAATAGAACGGCTAACTTATTTATAAATATTTCTAATGAATTTAAAAAAACAAAAAAGATTATGTATACTTATAGGTTTAATAAACCAATCAAAACTAACCCCAAATATAATTATGTATACTTATTAGTTAGTTGAGGATTAACAGTTTTAAACAAAAACCAAAATCTTTTTTAACTAAAGAACCATTCTAATATCATGTCATTAGCAGATCCTTATGAAGAATATGAAGAACTTGTTGGTAAACCAAGTAAACGTGGTCAAGCAAAAAATAAATTACAATCAATTCTATTAAAATCTAGATTTATATTAATTATTTTTATTGTTGGATTAATTTGCGGGATTTTATTTGGACATACTTTTATTGAACCATTACTTGCACAAGAAAGTTCAAACACATGCAAAACTTGTGTTGCCTCAAAAGAATTATTATCAAAAGAAATTAATTGCTTATACACATTACTTGACAATCCCACTGAACAAATTAATACCTGTAACAACTTAGACAAATAACGAATTTTTGTTAACTCTTTTAAAGTCATAAACAAAAAGCATGTTTATGAAAAAATTAATTATAATTTTATTAATCATGTTTATTTTTTTGATTTCAGGTTGTACTGAAATGACAAGGGAACAAATTAACATTTGTTATTCACTAACAAGCCAAAGTTATGATTTTATTCCAAGTTGTGAAACTGAAAATAGTTGTTACTTAAAAATTGATGAATTATTTAAAACTAACCTTGGTTATGAACAAGAAAATAATTTATATCTTTTAAAAAATAATTTTGCTAGAAGTTGGTTTTATTATAATAAAGGAATTAAAGAAATTAAAAATATTTCAAATGCTTGTAAGGTTGGAGACGCAGGTGGTTTACCTGGACCAATAAATCAAGCAAAATTCTACTTAAGTGAATCTTTTAAAGAAATGGAAGAAGGAATAAAACAAAGTATTAATTTAATTTCAGTTGAAGAAGAGTTACTAACAAAAGAAAAAATTGATTTATTAAAAGAAGAAGAATTGTTTTATTCTTTAATCAAAATTAGACAAAGTATTAATGATCTTGAAAATGAAAACACAAATAGTGATAATTATATTAGTTTTTATTTAAAAAAAGTTTTAGAATATAATAACTCAGAAGCCATTAAAACAGGAAATTTAATAGAAAAAGATTCAGTATTAATGAAAACATATTCTTTTTCAAAACAACTTGCTGAAGATAAACTAAAAACTATAGAACTCCCTGTTTTAAGCACTTATTTTATTAAATCCCTCCCTTTTGTCGAAAATTGGTTTTATTTAAGTGAAAGTTTATCTGAACTAAAAAGATTACCAGCAAAAAAATTTATGATTTTATATTCAAACATTTCAGGAAACAATAATTCAGTGTTAAAATATTTTGCTGATTTAGTAAATCAAACAAGTTCAAATTACACCCAAGTAAAAAATATTATTCCCAAATATTGGCAACAGATTGATATTCTAACAAGAGAATGTGAGATCTTGGTTGATAAATTAAATGCTCAAAAAGACTTTGATATTATAAAATTAAAATTATTACCTAAAACTATTCAAACACCAACAAATTCACTTAGTGAATTTAATGAACTTATACTAAACATTCAAACTTTAAAACAAAACTCTGCAAAGGGGCTTGCACTTGGTGATGAATTATCAAAATTAAAAAACATAAAAAATGATTTAGAAATATTAAAACAAACCTTAAATCAAAAAACAGTAATTGAAATTGATTTGATGATTGAACAATGTGCTATTCGTGCAAACGAAATAAAAAAATCCATCATCAATACTGATAACTTAACATTACAAAGTACTCAAAATGAATTAATTTATGTTTCAAGTTTAGTTACAAAAAACAAAGAAAATTTAGAATATTGCGAAAAAATGTTGTATTTACAAGAAGACCTTCAAAATGGATTAAGCGATTTTGAAAAATTAAAATCACAAAAAGTGTCTTTAACCCAAGATTGTTTTGCAGAAATTAAAACCCTATTAAATTATTATTCAGCACCAGAATTAAGTTTAACATTTAATAAATTACAAGAAGAAAATGTTACTGAGGAAAACTTGTTTTATTTTAATGACTCTTGTAATTCAATAAAAAATCAACTAAATACACTCTTAGAAGATGATGTTGAAATTAATGAAATTGTGAGTAATTATGATTCTTTATTAGATTTAAAACAAAAATTTATTCAATTAAAAATATATAACGCGGACACAAAAATTGATACTCAAATAAAAAACATAGATATATTTTTAGAAAAACAAAAAAAATATTTTGGTCCTAAAATAAACTATTCGTCTGTTTTGCCTGTGAAAAAAGAACTATTAAACACATTAAAAAACAATTTTAATTCATTTGCTCATGATTATCACCTACTTCTTGAAAGTACAATTAAAATAATGATTAAATTTGAAATAATTAATCAACAAATAATAAAAACTGGGGAAGAAAATGAATTACTCTTAAGAGTAAACTTACAAAACCCGTTTGAGGATATAAATAATATTTTTTTAATTAATGCAAATCTTGCCGGAGCAAATCTTATTTCACAACCATTTTTTGTTAAAGATGTATTTTATGGTGAGAATGGACAAATTGTTTTGAGTAGTGTCCCTAAAGGTAATTATCAAATTGATTTTAAAATAATAAAAAAATTTAGTTTTAGTGAAGAAGAAAAAGTTGTTTATGCGACAACTAAAGAAAGTTTAGTTATTAAAACAATAAAATTAGATAATCAAGAAAAAGTAAATAAACTCTTAATTGAAACATTTTGTTTTGGTTCAACAGTCACAGTATTTATTGATAAAAAAGAGATTGATTATACTTTAATTAATAATAAAATAAGTTTTGTTGTAGATAATGCATCCAAAACCAACGAAATTGAAATTTTAATATATTTAAATAATAAATTAACTTTAACAAAAACTCTCAAAGAGGTGCAAGATATTTCATTAACTAAACAAAAAATTGTTTATTTGATTGAATCACAAAATTTATTTGAAACTAAGGTTAATGGAACAATAATTATTCCATTTATTACTAATGAAGAAATTGATCAAGTTAATATTTATGATGAAATAAAAATAAATAAACAAAAAGACATTATTGATGATTATATTGTATTAAAAAACCAAGAATTTTTGGCAAAACAAACTCGAAAATACGAACTTATTGTTCAAACTAGTAATTTGGCTAACTATTATTACCAGCAACTTACGACAATACAATCAAAACTTAAATATTACTCATTAACACCACAAAAAGATATTGAAAAATTATTAACCCTTAAAATAACCCCTACTACAATCAAAGAAATTGAAAATTTTATAGCTCTTTCAACAAAACAAATTGAAACAAAAGAGAAAGAACTTGAAATTAACCTAAATAATGAGATTTTAGAAGGAATTATTAAAGATAAACTAATTCAACTAAAAGAACAAGCTGAAGACGCAAAACGATTAGGTCTCATTCAAACTCAAACAGAAATAAATAGTATTATCGATCAAGCAAATAAACTAATTAATAGTAAGGACTTACAAAAAGCAAATCTGCTTTTTAGCAAAATTGATTTTAACATTGATTCTGAAATTATTAAAGAAATTCAATCAATTCGCAAAAAACTAAGCACAAACTCAAATGAAGAATTAAATTATTTGACTAATGAAATAAACCAAAAAATTAGTGATCTTGAAAAAATAATTGGTTTTAATCCAGTAATTGCACAAGATTTATTTACTCAAATAAAATATTTAGAAAATACATTCTATGAAAAAGAAAACGAATTAAACCTTCAAAAAAATGAAATTAGTCAAAATAATATATTGTTGATTGATGAATTATATAATGCTAATTTTAAATTAATTACCAGTTTAGAAAAGGAAATTGATTTTGATCCAGATGAACTTTTAAAAATAAAATTTATTTTACCAATAACTAATCAAAGACTTATTACTTTGAAACAAAAAAACGAAAACGAATATTTGAAAAACACTGAACAATCTTTAGTTGAATTAAAAAAAATAAATTATGAATTAATAATGGCTCAAGATGAAATTAAAAAAGAAACTATCAAAAAATTTAATTTAGCAATTGATAGTGGAGTTGCAAATGATGTTTTAGCTCAATCAAAAGAATTGATTGATTCAAATGATTATATTAGTGCAATGTTTGCATTAAATCAACAGGCTCAACCAAATTTTTTATGGTTTATTCCGATTGTATTAATTGTAATTGTTGCTGTGGTTTTGAAACTTAATTTCAAAAATAAAAAAAGTAATAAAGATACTCTTCAAAAACAAGTATTAGAGTCTTGGGAAGAATAATTTATTTACTATTTAAATTAACTGTGTGTAATTAAATCTTTTCAAAGTGAATTGCTAAAAATATTGATATAGCAACAATAATTGCAATAATTGCAAAGAATATTTCAAAAATATAATTTTTGTTATTTATTCCAAAAGATATACTTTCTGACAAATACACTGCTGTGTTGTTGTCTACTTGAGCAATTAAAGAATACATCCCAATTGGCAATTCGTTTGTTGTAAATACAATTTCTTTTTCTGCAAAAGCTGGTAAAAATATTTTTGTTTTTTGTTCGACTAAGTCAATTGGAAAAATAGTTAAGTTTCCATCAAAATTAGTAGCATAATTATTTTTTAATCTTACTTTGAAATTGAAAACGTTTTCTTTAAGTTCTCCACCAATAAGAACTAAATCAATTTGGTTTGGAGCAGTCACATTTAATTGAGGGTGTGAACTAAAAACTTTTTGTTTTTCACCAAATATATTTTCAAAAAATAAAACAGATGAGGGTAAATTATACGGACTTACTTGGGTTGGTTTGATGTAAAATATAAATTCCTTTTCTTCATTTGCGTTTATTTTGGTTGATGCACTTGCGTCACCTTCAACAATATCAAAACTTGTAATGTCAATAAATGCTCGCAAATCTTCTGCAACAAATTGAACAAATACATCACTTGGTTTTGAACCTAAATTTGAAACTTTTATTTTTATTTGAGCTCTTTGTCCAAGAACTATTTCACTAGGCGCAATATTTTCTATTAAAAGAATTGGAGAATTATATAATCCTATTTTAGCATTTGTTAATTTTGCTGTGCTTTTTCCACCTGTTCGTAAACAAATTTTTGCCATTGCTGAGTTATTTCTTAATTCTGGGACAAATACTCTTGAAACACAATCTGTTTCACAAAAAAATGATTCTGGCCAAAGAATTTTTTCATCTGAATTATTTATTTGAACACTAACATATGAATTATCGCCAATTTCTCCAATAAAATCAGCATACACTGATAAAATTGGATCGTGTTCTTTTTGTGTTTCATTTATTGGTAAAGTAATGTTTAAATCAATACAATCAACTTTATTTGGTTGATTTATTATAATTGGTTTAAACCCAAAAGTATCAAGTGAAGATTCATAAGCAAAAGCAAAAGAAGAACAAAACAAAATAAACAATACTAAATAAATATTTTTCATACCAACCAACTAATTTTAGTCTTAAAATAGTTTTTAAATGCAATCATTTAGCTTTAAAAGCACGTTTGCAAGGGTTGTTTTTGATGAAGATGCTGAAATTACTTCAATAATATCTTTTTTGGCATAATTTTTTAATAAATGTTTTTTTGAGTATTCTATTCCTTCACAAAATACATTATCCATTATTTTTTCAGGAGAATAAGATCTTTGTTCAAGGCGCATTTCAAGCTGTTCTGGATCCATTTTAATTAAAATTACTTTATCTACATTAAGTTTAGTTTCACAAAGAACATGCCCTTCAAAAATAATATTGTCATTTTTTTTAAGAAACGCGTTTGCTTTTTTTTCAAATTCTTCAAGAGGTATTTCAAGTTCGTTTTCATCATTGAATGCTCCAAGTGAATTTTTTAAGGCAAAATCTTTTTCATTAATAACTGTTAAATTAAGTTTTTTTGCTAAATTTTTTGCAAGGGTTGTTTTACCGGTGCCTGGTGTGCCTGTAACGAGTAATTTCATATAGTAATCACTAAGCAAAAATGTTAAAAATGAGTAATTGTCATTTCTTTAATCTAAATCAAGGCAAAGAAACTTTTTTTGAAAAGCTGCAGATTCATTGTCAAGACATTTGCCTCCACAATCAAGTGTTTTACAAAGCAAATCTTCTCTTATTAAATCCATTCTTTCACCTAAATTTTTTTGTGTTGGGTCCATCTTGAAAAGAGAATGTTAAAAGTAATATAAAAACATTACTCAAAAAAAACACATACTTTGTAAAGTTACATAATGATAAACACTGATTTTTATGTATACTTGTACTTAAACACAAAATAAAAAAACACAAATTATAGGACATTCTTTTTGCAAATAAAAAAATAAAGTTTAAAAAAATAATAAATTATTTTAAAAAGATTAAATTTGTATTAATTTACAAAAATAAAATATTCAAGAATGCTTAAATAAAGTGTTTCGAAAGTAAATTCTTCAGTAACATATTTTTCAATTAAATCATATCTTTTCTTTTCATAAAACTTAGAAACATCTTTTCCATCAGCTTCTTTAACAGGAATATCAAAATAAGCATTAATTACTTTTTGAGAAATACATCTAAAATCTTCATCTTTTTTTGTTTTTTCTGAAACAGCCATTCCAAGCTGAGCTAAATCAGTATGTCTTGCTTTTGAAAAAAGATAATCAAAAAGAGTTATATTGTTTGCAATTTCGTATTTTTGCATCCTTGAAAATAAATAAGGTAAATCATAAGCTAAATGATTAAACCCAACAATTTTCAAAAATTTATCATGTGAATAAATTTCATCTAAAATATCATAAAACCGTTGCAATAATTCTTTTTCACCATTTTCTTTCCAAATATACAAAAATTCTGGTTTTTTTATTTCTGAAGCAATTGGCGCTTTTAATAAGTTATAATAATTATAAGCAATAACAATAACTGCACTCTCTGGGTGATGTGGATTAAGCCCAGAACGTTCATTGTCTGGCGCAACAAAAGATTCAATGTCTAAAAATAAAAATCCCATACA
>Ga0172381_10002911_pt1 | contig 18469 bp, 19 predicted proteins | sample Leawel6488metaG_FD_119754 | JGI IMG/M metagenome (GOLD analysis project Ga0172381, IMG submission 119754) | Leachate microbial communities from a municipal landfill in Southern Ontario, Canada - Leachate well 64-88 metaG | ecosystem: Engineered > Solid waste > Landfill > Unclassified | place...
AAGATCATTCCCGATCATTAATACGAACGCCGCGCCGGTTCCCTGAACCTTAAATGTTTTTGTTATAACTTTCTCCGGATCGCCATTCTCAAAGCAGCCATTGTAGGTATTTTTGATAAATTTACCATACCCGCTCTTTGCACTCATCTTAATTAAAGCGTACCCGGTTCTTTCTCCATCTTTATGTGCTTCATAAGCCTTTTTCGCTTGTTCCCGCGCGTAAACATGGATAAGCCCGTATTCTTTATTAAGGTAATCGCCTTTAATAAAAGGATTGCCACTGTGTTTCGCGCCTTTTGCAATAAGGTATTCACGCCCGGCGAAACTTGGCAGGCTGAATACTTTGTTAGCATCATCGTTATTGAGTTTGTCAAGGATGCCCCGAACATCACAGCCGGTCTTGCATCTGATAGCAAAAGATTGTTTTGAAGTTAGCATTTGGATCTCCTTTTGTTTTTTGTTTTCGCCGGTATCTCCGGCCTTGTTACCTATTATATATTATGGCGCATTATTTGTCAAGTCTTTTTTTATCTTTTTTTATCTTTTTTCTTAAAACACCATCATACCGGCATCCACACCCGATTAATCCACTCAAAACCAGACGAATATCATACCACCCCGCCAATACTCCGACTGTTATTTTTTATCACTCTTTTCTTATCTCTATATATATTGTACACGCGCACGCGTTGTATTTAAGAGTTTTTATTCTTACTTCTTAAGAGGGGAGTCAAGAGGGGGGAGAAAACCACACTCCTAAAAACCACACTCTATATTTATCCCGTATCCACTCCGGTAGTCACTATCTATATTTACGCTATAGGGGGCGTGCTTGGTTGTCGCATTTTGCAACACTTTTCCTCCGAATCCCCATAAAGCGGGCATGATGTGTGTGCCCGGACAGCCCCCCAGTCCTGTAAAATATCCTGTCATTCTGTCAGGATCGGGCAAAATCCAATATGGTATTTAGTTTATAATACTTGTTCATGCAGATTTACAGGAATAGTTTACATAATATTAGTTATGCGTAATCGATGAGATAGGGGTTCCTAATGGGTTTGCCTTCCCTTACCTGTATATATGCGTCAGATGCATACTTAGTACTTTTTAAAATTCAAAAAATATAAAAAATTTCAAATAACCGATAAGAGAACTTGATTAAAATAGTCAGGTATGGTTTATTATGCGGTATAAGTGGAATAGTAAAAAGGAGAATAGTGGAGATGGAGACAGTGAAGATAAACAGGCAAGGGGATGTTGGTAAAAATCTGATAAATGAGAGTTATGAATCTTCTTTGGTAAGGCTGGTTATGAATGAGAATTCATTACTGGCGACATTAAAGAGCGATGAGGGTTATCAGAGGAGGATGGCGGAATATAATAAGTGGTATCGCAGGGCGTGGCGCAGGATTGAGAGGCCGTTTATTAAGATGCGGAATATAATAGACCTGATAAGACAGACTGATGAGTATGGAAATATATACGGAGATTGGGACTAAGATGGGACTTATAAAGATTAATGTGTGGCACAATATAAGCGAGTGGCGGAAATGTCGGGGGAGATTGGCAGTAAGCGAGGCGATAAAGGATATGCATGTCCGGGAGGGTAAAACTCCTGATGGCAAAAAGATAGTGCGGATAACGCCATACGATGTAGGTGAATATTTGAGGGAGCATAAATAGAGATGGGCGGGCGGAGATTAACAGAGGCGGAGGATAATTTAATATTTTCATTGAGTGTTCATCACAAGATGAGTTATGACACGATAAATGATAAGTTTGGGTATAGTGCGGATGCGATACGGGCAGCAAAAGAAAGATACCTTAAGAGAATACAGGAAACAGGAGCGGAGATATTAGACCCGGAAAGCAACATTGCTCTGATAGTCAAGGCGAGAGCGAATGTGATGGCGGCAGTGAGTGATCCGAAAGACCCGAATTATTGGGAAGCGACAAAGATGGTATTGAGTAATATAGACAAGAGTTTTATGGGGAGTAAAGTAAGCGGCGGAAGATCGAGGTCAAAGAGTAAAGAGCTACCGGCGCATAAGGACGATACGGGGTATTTGCAGAGTGCGGCGAGTGAGGGTGTGTTTAAGACGATGGATAACAGTGTTACGGATGAGGCGGAGGAAATAAGTAAGGGTGGAAGCGGATCGGGCGGATAGGGACAGATTACTACAGGGGTTCGTTCCGGTAAACCAGAGGAATTGGTATCCTTTTGAAATGCCGGACGGTAAGTGGTGGGAATACCATACCGAGAAGTATCCCGAAGTTGCGACAGAGAAGTTCAATGAAGTGAAGAAATTTGCTTTGGAGGACTTCTTTTTCTTTTGCGACAACATTATGAGAGACCCGTTTTTCCCGCACCTGGATAAAGAATTACACGGGGAAATGGCTTATATATGTCAGACACAGGAAGATTACCTGATGTTAGTTCCCCGGTACCATTTAAAGAGCACGATAGGCACAGTTTACTATACGACATGGAGACTGGCAAGGGATGTCAATACAAGGGTATTAATAAAGGCGGCGACCGAGCAAGTAAGCGAGGCTTTCCTTAGCGAGATCAAGGATAATATTCAGGGAAACAAGTTGCTCAATTTTTATTTCCCGTATCTCCGACCGGCGAGAGGAAAGGGGACGCGGGAGTATGACGACTGGAATAAGGGCGAAATAAAGGTTGACCGGACGAGGATATTTAAAGACCCGTCCGTAATGGCTGTGGGCGCGGTAACGAATGTAACCGGAATGAGGTTTGACCTGAATATTAATGACGATTTAATGGCAGAGGAAAACTCCAAAAGCGAGAAGATGATAAATGCGATTATAGAGGGATTCGACAAATCGAGGTTACTGTTGGCGCCGGGGGGCGAGGTATCTACTATCGGAACGCGAAAGAAGGACGGCGACCTATACGGGTATATGATAGAGACGTTGAAAGTGCCGCTTTATAAGAGAAGCGCTATCGAAGATAATAAGTTTATTTGGAATAATCCACAAGTAATTAAGAAGATACAAAAAGACAAAGAGAATATGAACCCCTATACGTTCAGTTGCGAAATGATGAACGACCCTATAAGTGAAGAGACCTCGGAATTTCGGGCGGACTACCGGAAGAGGTGGACGGCGGATGTGGTGCGGAACGAGTTGATGGAGAACCCGCCCGAAAATATCAATAACCTGTTGGAATCATGGTATAAGACCCTGAACATTTATATCGGGTGCGATCCCGCGAGAAGTAAAAATAACCGCAGTAATTACACGGTAATTTTGGTTCTGGGAAGCGATAAAAGAGGGCGTGAGTACCTGTTAAAATGCCACCGGGAGAAACTTGAGTCAATGGAAATTGTGGATAAATATTCATCCATAGTAGAGGATTGGTACAAGAACTATCATGTCGACCGGTTCGGAATAGAGACTGAGGGCGGGGACATACATCTTTTAGAGCCGATTAAGCGCGAATTAAAGAAAAGAAATGTACCTATTTCCCGACTGGTAGAATTTAAACGCAAAAGGACAGAGGATAAAGCCGAACATATACGGTGCTTACAATTACCCTGGGAGCGCGGATTAATCTGGCTGAACGATAAAGAGGGTTCTGATTGTGAAACCGAGTTTTTACGGTTTCCATACGGAAGAACGGACGATGTGATCGATGTCTGGGCGCACATGCACAGGGAATTTATAAAGCCGAAAAAGGAAAAGCGCGAAATTGCCAAAGATGTGTTCGGGTACAAGGAAAGATTGTTAAAAAAGAGTTCGGGATATAACTGGAAGGTGACTTATTGAGATGGAAAAGCCGAATCCCCAAAATATTATGGCGGAGTTCCTTGTATTAAAGGATAAACGCAGAGCCACGTGGGATAAGATGGCTGAGAAATGCACAAGGTATGTATTCGGCGATCAATGGAGCGCGGAGGAAAAGGCTCAAATTAAAGGCGAACCTGTAAAGCACAATCTTATTTTACCCGCCGTTGATTTAATATTAGGGCATTTTTTAAACAACAGGGGCGATGTTGTGGCAAAACCGGTTGACGAATACGGGGATGACGAATTAGCCGACATTATAACGGCAGTAATGAAAAATATCGAGAATATAAACCGCATTGAGGATCAGGATAAACAGCAGTTTTTAAAGGGTATAATTACAGGATTTGGGGTAAAAGAGCTTTGGTTAGATACAGAGGAAGATTACAAGGGAATAATAAGATGCCAAACAAAATCAGGGGATGATTATTTCAGGGATACGGATTCGCGCCAATACGATTACACTGATGCGCGGTTTTTGTTTAAAACGCTGTGGATGACGAAAGAAGATGTGAAAAGAACCTACGGGAAAGCGATTGCAGACAAAATAAGTTTCGACCCCGAGGCGAAAGATGCGGAAGGTATTTCCGGCGGAAAAGAAACGGCGGCGAGTACATGGAGCGGTAACTCAAATGACTATGGAAATGTCGGGGATGCTAAAAATGAATTTTCGGACGAGACTATTCAGAATATGTTCCGCAATGGGTATGATGTAAATAAAAAACTTATACGGCTTGTCGAAAAATACTACAAGGTATGGGAAGAAAAGAAAATTATTTATGATCCGGATTCCCAGCAGTTTGTCGATTTCGAAAAGATTCCCAAAGAATTACAGGAATTATTTACAGACAAAGTTATTTATAAGACCGTTCCTCATATCCACCTGACAAGCGTTCTCGGTGATGGAATTCTTGCCGAGGATATCCCGTTAAAAGCAAAGGAATTTTATCAGTTATTCAATTTTTACTATCCCTATTGGTTAGACGGGAAATACATGGGAATTGTCGAAAACCTGCTCTCCCCACAGGACGAAACAAATCACAGGCATTCGGCAGCGGTTAAAATACTTTCAAGTATTGCAAAGACAGGGTTCATGTATGAGGAAGATGCAATTTCAGACGAGGAAGCGGTGGGGTTGGAAGATACTTTAAGCCGTCCGGGTTTTGTTCAGAAATTAGAGGCCGGGGCAATATCACAGGGGAAAATAAAAGAATTCCAGGGACATCCGGATATTCCCCCATCCCTCACACAACAGATACAGATGGAAGAGGGGGAAATTAAATATATCTCCGGCGCCAATGATGCGATTCAGGGTATTGCGCCGAGATCACAATCCGGCAGTGCAAAGAAATCCGATATAGACCAATCGGCAGTTCGCCTTACGCCAATTATAGATAATTTCAAGGAGAGCCGAATATTGACCGGTAAAGCGATTATCTGGTGGATCCAAAATTACTATACAGAGGAGAGGGTAATAAGGGTTATCGGGCAGAATCCGCAAGATACCGGCGAGGCATTAACCATTAATAAGCAGACTGTGGCCGGTATTTTCAACGACATGACGATCGGAAATTACGACGTGGTTCTTGATTTCGAGGGGAAAACAAAGTCCGAAAGAGAAAGAACCTACTGGCAATTAATAGAAATGCAGAGAGGTTTACCGCCGGAATATTCTCCGATACTGGCAAAACACCAGTTAAAGTTTATGAATTTGCCGGAGGCGCAGGAAATACAGGCGGAGTTTGAACAACAGCAACAGATGCAACAGCAGATGCAACAACAACAAATGATGGGCGGAATGATACCTGGAGGCGGAGGGCAACCGCAGTATGCGCCACGTCCAAGCAGAGGGGCAAGACGAATGCCCGGAAAGATGGCAGGGTAAAAATGAAAAGTTGGAATAAATTATTTAAAGAAGTTGATGAATTTATTGATACGTTTGTTGAAGAACAAATGCAAAAAATGAAAAATCAAGATGCGGAAAAAATATATGTAAAACTTTTAAATTCCACAAAAGAGGAAAGCAAGCAAGAATGTTCGACCTGTAAATATTTTAAATCCGGTTCAGAGCCGGGTCTTTGCAAAAGACATGCGCCAGTGATATTGCGACCGGGCGATATTTATGATACACAGCAATATCCGCATGTATCGGCACATGATTGGTGCGGTGATTATAAGAAAAAGAGTTAATCGGGGCGGACAACTTTCTTCCAAAAGAAAGCCCGCCGAAAGTTTTAAATAAAAAGCGAGTTCGGATAACTTTCTAAAATTAAGACCCGCAAGGATAATCTTAAGGAAAGCCCGACAGGGAGGTTCAAGTGGACGAGGATGTAAAAGGACAGGACGCGGAAGTAATCGGGAACGAACAAACAGTAGATGAACCGCTTGCCGGACAGGGAAGCCGTATATCTCTAACCGAGGAACAGGGGGAAGCCGTACTCAAAGAATATTTTGAGGGAGTAAAGGCCGGTGTTCCTAAAGATGTTCTCGACAATATGACACCCTCTATTTTGAAGAAAGAGGAGGATAAGGCGCAAGCCCCCGAATTTGTTGAAAAAACAGAGGGCGCGGAAAAGGTTAATGCCCCCGCAGACGAAGATATTTCCAAACTGAGTCCGGAACAGATCACAAAGAATTACAAGGAACTACAAAGGAAGTTTGGCGAGCAGGGTAACGAGTTAGGTGAACTACGTAAGTTGAAAGCGTCAATCGCCACACAGGGATTAAATAACAATCCGGGCTTTTCTGCCCCGCCGATTGCGCATAATATTTTTCCAGTAAACCAACCGTTACCCCCGATACCCGAACCCGTACAGGAAGAGAAACCGTTTGATTTTACAGACCCGGCGGACATAGAAAGACTGGCTATTAGGGCAATCGAAAAGCGGGCAAAAGCGGTACATATTCAACAGAACAGCCAGAAGATAATGGCGCAAATGCAAGGCTTCCAGAGTGCTTTCAATCAGGATGTACAAGAGCTTGTAAATCAGGGGATATCTCCGGATGAAGCGCAACGGTTATATACCGAGCATTTTAACAAGTTTATATCAAATCCCGTAAAGACGGCGTATCGGGAAAAGCTACACCAGCAGGAAATATTAGAAGCGGAGAAACGCGGCGCAGAACAGGCTATCGCAAAGTTGCAAAATGCGACAAAAGAGAACCCGAGACGCGCGGCAAACATAAACTCCGTATCAACGAAACAGGGCGATACCGACTATAAAAACATGAATCCCGCCGAATTGCATACATATATCGGCACACTTGATACAAGGTCAAAGCATTACGCAGAAGTTGAAAAGTATGTTTTGAGTATGGCGGCGAAAGAGCGGTAAATGGGGATAGTTGGTATTGAAATACTAACACGATGATGATGAGGATGTGAGGGTTAAAGAAATGGCGACAACGAGTTGGAGTTATCCGGCAGCGACCACCTACAGGGAACTTGTACCGGAGCTTATAGACAAAAAGTTACAGGAGTATATCGGCGAGGAAATGATCCTTGCTCCGCTAATCGGTAAAGAGGGCGAACGCTTACCGATTATCCGCAAGATCCAGCTTAATAAAGAAGCGGGGGATATGATCAAGATCGGTATGCAGGGGCGCTTAACCAATGTTCCGGTTCTCGGCGATACCACATTGGAGCAGACGAGCGAGGAAAGGCTTCTGTTCTACGACCAGATGGTTTATGTGAATCAAGTCCGTAATGCCGTATTGGATGCGGGCGCAATGACGAGACAAAGAGATGCTTACAATCTGCATTCAAGGGCGCAAAAGGCGTTAGGTACATGGATGGCGCAGTATATCGAGAAATCTCTTTTCTACACGATGTATTACAATTACGCGCCTCATGTAATCGCGCCTGTAACCACATACGGCGGCCTCGATATTAACAGTAATTCGAGCAAGCCCGCAAGGTATTGGTACACGGCTGATGAGGTTGGGAATCCAATCACCTATTCGGCAACGGACGCAACCTATATCGCGAACATAAAGGCGGCGGAAGCGGCTCTTGTGGACGATTCAACGGATAGATTCGGCCCGGCGATAATCGAGGGCGCTGTTGCCAAGTTGAAAATGATGCACGCTCCGAAAGTACGGTACAAAGGGCTTGAATGTTATCTTGGCATTATTCACCCGTACCAGACATACCAGTTGAGATTGCACGAAAAATTCTTTACGGCAATGACACAGGCCATGCCGAGAGATGCAAAGAGCAATCCTTTATTTACGGGCGGTATTTTCAACGGTGCGCTGGGATATTGGAACAACTGCCTTCTTCTCGAAAGTGAGTACGTTCATTCCGGCGACGAAACAACTTTCAATACCGCGTGGGGGATCTCCACGGTCGAGATAGATTCGAATGTTCCCAATGCCCGCAGAGCGATCTTTCTGGGTTCTGACGCTGTGGCCTATGCAACGGCAGTTGACCCGAAAATAATCACAAAGACGGATATCGACTACAATAACCTACACGGTGAGGCTATTGCCGGTATTTTTGGATCGAGCGGATGTCACTATACCTCTGATGATGGCAACAGTACTGTTGTGGATCAGAGCCGAGTAATTGTTTCCACATATTCACCCTCAACAGTAATCCAGGGGAATTAAACTTTGAGTAATACACTCAAAATATTTCTCACGGTATTAACTGTTGCAGCATTCGGAGTAAACAGTTACGGGGAAACTTTTAGCGATTACGGGATATGGGATGCTATTAGTGGGGTTGCTCTTTTAAAGGGTGGCTCCACATATAGCTCTGTAGTATCGGCATCTGACAGAGACGGTTTTATAAACTATCTGATTTATGGGGTTGCCGCCGGTGATTCGTTAAAGTTCACTCTTACTGTTTACGGGGGTATGTCCGCAAATTTGAGCGATTCGGTTCAGTTTCAAAGCATACTTTCCCAAACTGTCAGGCAGGTTAAAACGAGCAAGGTATATGCGATAGCGGATACTCTTAACGCAAGTTCGGGGTTTCCTTATTTATATGCCAAGATAACGAATAATCACGCGGACAGTTCGGAAACAATCAGTCTGTGGGCGTATTCCAAAAAACAAAATGTAAGCTATATAAGGCTTAAATAAAAAGAGGAGGATAATTTTTATGGACGAGAAGAAAGAGTTTGTTCTGGTAGAAGCTATCGGAGCAAGAAAACATATCGGGAAAAATACCTTTATCAAGAGGGCAGGATATGAATATCCGGTTTGCGAAATGCCGAGAGAGCGGGCAGAGCAAATTATAAACAATGACGGCCTTATGGAGGTGGCGGCGAATGAGAATCTTGCCGAAAAAAACAAATACCTCAAAGAAAGAGGCAGAAATCTACGGTTTAAGAACGAAAGCCAGTTTGTCAATTTCAGGTATGCGGTTCCAGTAAACAAGGAAACTAAAAAGGTTGGCATGTAATGACGGTTACGATTAATCCAGGGATGACCGGCGCGGAAATGATGGATGAGGTTGTTGATGCCACCTCTCTTGATACTACCAATGTTACTGAACATAGTGCAAGGGTTCTAAGAAGACTCAATCTTGCTCAATCGATAATGTTCAATGCAGGAGATTGGGAAGATTTAAGAGTTAATAACACAACCATTACGAGCACGGGAGCGGGTTCATACAATCTTAAAACGCTGATAAGCGATTTTGGGAGAATAAAAAACCGTTCGGTCAGATGTGGAACAAAATATTTAGTTCCTGTAACCAAAGATTTGATTGACGAAAAAGATCCGGACGGAACACGTTCGGGTACTCCACAAGAATATGCGGTTGCGGGGAATGAATTATTCACATATCCAAAAGCAACGTCCGGGCTGGTTATAACGCTTGATTATATCAAGATGCCAACAAAGATAGAAAGCGGCACGTTAGCGGCGGATATATCGTTTTACCCGGAACATCACACATTTATTGTCGATGGTGCGATAAGTCTAACTTCAAACAGACAAAAAAGAACAGACTGGAAAATAGCGATCGACGATTTCCGAAAAGCCATGAAAAGAGAAGCGGCAAGAGGTGGAAAATACAGGGCAAGCCCTAAACAGATCACAAGGAGGGAATTTTAACGATGAGAACAAAAAGTTTTGCATTATCACTGTTTCTTGCAGTGACATTGATTGCCACCGTATTCTGCTTTATAGGAGCGGGGAATATCCCCAATCCTTTCAGTAAGATTATGGGGGCGGCTGTGGGTGCATATTGGGGCGCAGATGAGGTTGGAGGAATTAAATATTGGACACAACTCCTAACCCTGCGAAACTCCACAAATACAAGGGATTCTACAGCGGTGCATCCGTCTCACAGATATATGACGGTTTCTATTTTACCCGGAAAAACCACAAGTACGCCGGATAGTTTCCATTCAAATAAGGATTCTACGCAGATCGATGTGTTTGTCAGGTTTTGGAACGACAGGAGCAGAAACAATATCTCGAGCGTAATTAAACTCGTGGACGCTATGTCTTGCCAATCGGTGAAATATACAACTACATCTACAAATGCTGATAGTATGAATTTCCCCGTAAACTTTACCAATGTGGCAGCCACGACAATAACAGCCGGAACGGGGACATGGGACTCGACAAGGATAGACTTGACGGATATTCGAAATAATCTCAGGATAAAAGCTCTTGCCCCATATTTCGATGTTGTGATATTTGATGCCGATACCAAGGTTGGTAAGGCGGCAAAATATATTGTTCAGGTGAATTATGCGGACTATTAAGTCTCTGTTTAAATCGGGGGCGGTTTTAATACTGCCCCTGATATTCTCTTTTTTTACCGGTCAGGTAACGGCTCAGGATATAGACCTGAATATTATAGAGATATCCTCTTTCGAGGGCGGATTAAATACCAGGGACGGCGCGGGCGGTGTTGCCGATAACGAACTTGTGGATAGTGAAAACTGTTATCTGGATTTCAAGGGGATTACTAAGAGAGCCGGATATGAAAGATACACATCCACAAATCGTATTGATACCACAAGCGCAGGAACGGGAATTATAAATGTGCCGTTCACCGCCGGGGATATGATTGTAGGTACCGCCGGAACAAAGATTGCCCGCAAATCCGGAACAACATGGGTTGACATTACTGGATATAAAGCTTGGAGCGGAACAAATAACACCTGTTTTGCGGTTGTAAACAATATTCTGTTCGGTGTAAACGGTGTAAATATGCCGTTTTACTTTACCGGTGTTGATACGGCTCAAACTTTAACAGGGGTGAATATACCGACAGCGCCTACGGTATGCGAGAGTTTTCACGGGCGTTTATTTTTGGCCGAGGGACGGCGGCTGTATTGGAGCAATTATATGGCCGACTGTCTTACTTTTCATCCGGATGACTGGCAGGATTTTGACGACCCCATTATTGGATTGAAGGTTTTGGGCGATGCCGGAGCCTCGATGCTTGTTGTGTTATGTAAATCCTCTATTCACTATTTGAGTTACGATCCATCATTGGGAGAAACAACAGGCGGGCGCGGAATATTTATTGTGGATGTAATCAGTAATGTTCACGGTTGTATTTCCCCGTATTCAGTTCAGGAATGCGTTACTCCGGACGGTGATTTGGTTTTGATATGGGCGGACACGGACGGTTTAAAGATGCTTAACGGCCAGACAATTGTAAAATTAACAGATAAAATAGACCCGACATGGCAGGGGTTGAGTTCAGCGCATCTTGATGAAAGCGTTGGGGTGCATTACAAACAAAAGCGGTGGTATGTATTGTTTGCCCGCGGAGGATCCGGAAATAACAACGATACGGAGATAATATACGATCTGCGGAATTGGTGTGTGGCCGGGATATTCGACTGGCAAGTTTCAGCGGCAAATGTAATGAAGGTAAGCGGGAAAGATATTCTCGTGGGTTCGGATTATAGCGGATACTGGAACAAGTACGATACCGGAGCAAGCGACAATGGAACAGCGATCGATGCGTTTTTTACAACAAAGTCTTTCGATGCAGGCGCGCCGTTGATTAATAAGATGTTCAAAAGTGTTAATCTACAATACGCCTATCTCGGGTCAGACAGCCTCGATATTGAGACTTTCTTTGATATAGACATTTCAAGTTACAAGTTTACATCCTCCTATGTTTCAAGAGGTTCATTTAAAGGACTGGATGATTTTATTCTGGATGAAAGCCTTTTGGGAGCGGGCGGGGATCTGGTTTTGTCAGGGGTACAACTTTCCGGAACAGGTCGCAGTATTCAATTCAGGTTCAGAAATGACAAATTAGCGGGGCAATTTAAAATATACAAAATACAAATTACTTACGAACCGGGGAGGATGGTGTTGTATAGATGAAAAAGAATATGTGGGTGTTATTATTTATAATGGTTTGTTGCTGCGTCCCGATGGTTTACAGTTATGTTTCCGGGTTGAATACATGGATAAGCAAAGAGATGTTACCGGCGGCGGAACTCAATGCTAATTTTTCCCTGTTAAATACGGGACTCGATGATCTGCAAGATGAATTAGCGGATTCGATGGCAGCCTCAGATATACGGATGGGGTGGAAACTACCGCTTACATCGGTTGACGATTCAATAATAACCCGATACAATACTACAATACCGGTGTTCTGGTTTTCAGCTTTCGGTGACAGTATTGCAGCAAATGACAGTTTAACGATTGCAATCTCAAAAGTAACTCCAATAGGCAACGCACAAGGACTTTGGGTAAAAAACACACAGGGAAAACCGGAAAAGGTTGCCTTAATAATGGACGTTCTTTTGCCAAATAATATCTCTAAACTCGACAGTGTAAGGTTCAAGATATGGACGGAATTAAACACAGCGGCGGACTTTGTGTCTATGTATGTATATGACGATTCAACGAGTTTCGATTACAAGGTTGCATGTGATTCCACGGGTTCTAAATGTTCGGCAACGGCGAGAACGGCGCAATCCTTTTGCTTACCAATAACACAGGATATTGTCGGAGGCCGGTTCAGAATCAAAACCATAATACAAACCAATACATCGGACAGCCTTTTTATATCGCCATTGGAAATAATGGTAACAAACAGGTAAATAATTAATATTCCACAGGAGAGCAAAAAAGATGAAAAAGTTCATGGGTTTACTGGTAGTATTTATGGTTCTTTGGGTTACGGGAGCATTTGCGGCTCCTCATGAGATTTTAGATTTTCTAATGCAGGACCCGACAAGTACAACTATTCATTTGACGTTCGAGGATGCCGGGGCTTCATCTGATACGACTACGATAAGGGCGGCGGGTGCGGACAGTACAATTATTGCCACGATATCAAATACCGTAACAGATACCACAATAACCGGCTTAACGCCTCATACTCAATATATCTGGTATATAAAAACCACATCCACGCTTGGAGTAACCTATTACGGAAACCTCGATACTCTATACACGGCGTACCCAAATATTGAAAGCTCAAAACAGGTTGCTCCATCAAAATGGATGTGGGGAGCAAGAAGCTGGGTACCGGACGATATAAGCTATGACTCTCTGTATTGCGGAACAGCAACCGGATTAGACAGCACGATGGTTTATTGGGCTAAAGAATATACCGGATTTCAGGCGAAAATGATAGCGCCTCATGCTGATTCAAGTAAGGTCATGCTCTATGTTTTTAATGGCCGGGCTGAAGAAACTAACCCAAAAAATGAAACCTCAAATAATGTAACCGGAACGTGGGACTTTGGAATAGCTGCCATGGACTCGTTAAATATAACAACAAATGGATGGCAAGTTCCGAAGCTAATAAATTTTCTATCTCCGACAGACCATTTTTATATAAGGGCAGACGGACAGGCCAATAACGGGAAAAGCACAAAATTACTTATAAGGCTTTTCAGGCGAGGATTATAAACATGACAGATTATAGAGGCATTAGATTAGTTATTTGCGGGTGTGTGTTGTTTTGGGCGTTGTTTCTTGGGTGCATATATATCGTATATGGGGAGGACCCTCTCTGTAAATATTTTGTCAATGTAACCACTGATATACCCTTGATGAAAACCGTCGCGGTGGATGACAGTACGACGGTAGAGGTTGAGTCCGGGCAGTACATGGAGAAAAACTATCAATGTTCAGCGATCGACACTGTAGATACAAATGTTGTTTTGACCGACATAACAGGCGAGAAAATAACCTATCCAGCGGGTAAAGTGAAAGTGTTTGAGGTGAAACAATGAAACAAATAATATTGATAGCATTTTTGCTGATTTCTACTGCGGCTTATGCGACCGATCCTGTCATCTATTATATGGATGCTGTAAGCGGTAACGATAATAATGCGGGAACAAGTCCCGAAACGGCGTGGGAAACCTTTGCAAAAGTCAATCGCACGGCTTTAAATCCTGATGACCATGTATTATTGCGCAGGGGGCAACGGTTCGGCTCAAATCAGAGAGATACTTGTCTTGTAGTTTCATCTTCTGGAACGGCAGGACACCCTATAGTATATGGAGCTTGGGGTACTGGTGATATGCCTGTTGATGATGCTTCTCGTCAGATTACAGGCTGGGAATCACAGGGTGGCAATATTTACAAGCGCACAAAAACCGTAACCGATTCAACCTATGCAATTTGGTTTGGCGGCGTTTTAGGCACACGCGTTATGACCGTTGACGCTCTTGATGTAAACCGTGAATGGATTCACTGGCCGGACAGCACAAAGGTTTATTTAACAACTGCGGCTGATACAGCGAGTGTGTGGAAAAGTAAAACTAATGCCATCTCATCTACTTCTAAAAATTATATAACAATACAGAATTTAAAGATAACACACGGGGCAAGTAATAATAATACTGCCTTATCTGTCAATATTAAAATAAACACATCCACAAATGTAACTATTACTTGTTGTGTTATTGATTCTTCTTATGGGTATGCTATTATAACATCGGGGATATTTTCAAATATAAGGTCTAATATTTTTTACGCGAATAATCGCAACACTAATGCTCAAGCGGATTCGGGGTATTTTTACAATAATACCGTAATTGGTGGCACAGAGGGTTTTACTCAATCAAATGTAAAAAACTGGGCAGTAAAGAACAATATATTTTATTCCCAAACAAGTGAATTTATAAAGTTCTCACAAGCAACCCCTTATTTGGCATCTAATAATATTTTTTACGCAACTTCCTATACCAATAAATGGGTGCGCAAAACCACTTATTTTTCTACTCTCGCATCTTGGCAGGACAGCACAGGCCAAGAAGCAAATTCCCTTACTGGCGACCCGTTATTTGTCAATGCAGCGGCAGGCGATTACAGGCTTACATCAAACAGTCCGGCAATAAACCGAGGCGCAAATTTGGGGCTTTTGCAAGACCTAACAGGGCGATCAATTATAGGAACGCCTGATATCGGGGCTTACGAAACAATACCGGAAATCAATAGTTGGCTCAATTCATTTTATTATGAAAAGAAAAGGTCTTGGTGATATGAAGAATTTAACCGAAAAACACTGGTTTTATATCTGTACAATAATAGCGGTTCTGGGATTTACACTTGCGGTTATAGGGGCGATAAAAGCCTCACACGCACAGGGATTAACCACAAGCAGCATAAATAGAGTCTCTATTTATAGTGCAGAGGGGTATCATGCAAATACTTATGCAACAGCAAGAAATCTAACAACGGCGACACAAATTCCGACAAATAATTTTTTAGTCGGACAATCAAATAACAATCCGGAGTGTTGTGTAAGACGCACATATTTAAGTTTTGCGATTCCAAATATGATCTCTGTAAGCGCATGTTCATTATGTGTTTATAATAACGGCGGGACTATAAGCTCAGGAAATGAATTTTATCTCAGGATATTCGGGGCAAGAAGCTCAAAACCGGTATATGATTTAGACGATTTCCCGCGTTTTAATGGGTGGGCGGCAAGCGGTTCTTATACAGGTACGGTATTAAATAATAATTTCTATGTAGCTTCGACATGGACAAGTTCGACATGGAATAAAACCGATTTTAACGCCGCCGGGTTAGACTCGGTATTTGCAGCGAGAAACGATACGCTCTGGATAGTTTTGTTGTCAAGTAAAGATGTGTCTTCCACGGATCCGACAGCTGGGAAACAAGAGTGGATAAATATATTAAATACAAGTTACATACCTCATTTATCAATTACCTATACAGCGCCATCTACAGTAAAAATGCGGAAATACCTATATGATAAAGACCCGTTTTATTTATGGCAAAACGGCGAAAGTACACCATTATACAAAAAGTGAAGATGTGAGGAAGTGAGGGGGATATGCCAGTTTTAGACGATACCAGCGGAACGGGGACAGTGGGGACAGCAACAAATACAACAGCAGATACCGGCAGTTCATGGTCTGATATAATGAGCAAGTTTTCGGACTCTGAAAACGATCCAATGAAACTTGCGATGTTATTCATTATCGGGAACTATATAAATCAGAAAAATTCAGATAATGGGATAACAGCAACAGACGCTTTAACGGGTTCCACAAGTAAAGGTTTAACCGGTATTCAATCGAAATACAATACGATGAACACAGCATTGCAAAACCAGCTTTCCGGGCAGACGGCTAATTCTGATGTTGCCAATGTCCGCAATTTATTGACACAGAGAGCAAACACAAACACTGGCATAACTCCGGCTCTTATGGCAGCTATGCAGAATACGGCTCTTAATGGAAACCAAAATTCGACAATACAATGGGGTAATAACATTTTACAAAATTCTCTTGCGAACAGGATGGGTACGCGAGCATTACAGAATGGTACGGGGTCAACAAGAACATCGGGGGCGTTGACACCTCTTCAGTTACCTACAGGAGCGACAAAGTTATTTTAATTCGATAAAGCGGTGCGGGGTGTGGAAGATGGGGAATAAAATATATAGAAACGGGCAATACTACGATTCGGAAACAGGGGCTTTGTGGAATCCCAATACCGGAACCACATATCAGAGTAAAGAGGGAGATTTATATAAGCCAGTAACTACAAATCCATATCAGAGCAAAGAGGGAGATATTACTCCTGTTACGCAATCGACTGTTTCCCAACCGTGGGCGGTAAACGGCGGGGATAAATCCCTTGCGCAGGGATATGTTACGGCAACACCAGCAGCGACAACAACACAACAGACGGTATCGCAAGCACAATCCGTGCCCGCGGCAACAACACCCAATTATGCTGTAAACGGTGGAGATAAAACACTTTCTCCGGGATATACTACCGGATATAATGGGTTTCAGAGTTATGCCGATTATGCGGCAAATTATCTGAATACGGCATTATATAATCAGGGATATACACCCGCGACAATCCCGGCAAATTTAAAGACGATCTACAATAGTTTAATTAACGGCGGGGGTGTTTCAGACCCAAACGCTTTAAAGAATTTTTCCGATCTATTGGCAGCTTCCGGCAGAGGTACGGCAAGCAACACAGATTTAAGCAATATGCAAAGCCTTATTAATGTACCCGGAGAAACCTACCAACAGGCTCTTGCGAGATACAATGCTTTATTGAATCCCACGGTGACTACACAGACGACAGTTGCGCAAGCTCCGACAGGGTCTTATAACGGATGGCCATCATACCAGGCGTATGTGAATTATTTTTTAAATAGTGCTCTTACTCAAACAGGATGGTTAAGTTCCGCATTACCGAGTGATTTGAGAAATGAGTATATGGGACTTTTGAGCGGTAATGCAGCCTATGATCCAAATGCTCTAAATAATTTCTTTGATAAACTTGTGGCATTAGGTCAAGGATCGGGAATACCCCAGGCAACCGGCGGTAAAGAGGGGGATATACCAGCAGCGACAACAACACAACAGACGGACACGATAATAAATAATCCTCCGGCGCAAACGACTGTCGAAAACTGGCAGTATGAAGACCCGTACGCAAGCGTATTCCAAAATCTAATAGACGCTCTTAACAATACCGGCGTTCAATCGCAAGGCACAACCGAAACCTATAATACCACAACCTCTAATTCCGAGATCGCGCAAGCATTACAGAATAAGGTTATGGAAGCACTTAACAGGGAATACGGGTACACGGACGAGGAATCGCAGGCTATTTACGATCAGGCGTTTAACCAGTTTAATTTGCAAGATGCCGATATGCAAAGGCAATTAATGAATCTTGCGGAACAATATGGCTGGGGGGGCAGATCCGGACAAACATCCTCTGCATTCCAGGATTATTACGGGGACAGGGGCGCAAACTTAGCGACGCTCACGAGCGATATAGCGAAACAGATTGCCGACCGGAAAACAACCGATGAACAGGCCGCAATAAGTAACGCACAATCAACGATGGAATTATTGAATACGATGGCGCGGGGGGATTTTGCAGACACTCTATCCCTTATGACATTCAATCAGACAGCAGACAGCCTAAATTATGAGCAGCAAATGGAATTGGCTCAATTACAGGCAGCCCTACAATCAGATGCAATAAGTTCACTTACAGATTATGTGTCGAGCGAGGAAGAAATTTCATCGAGCGATTATCTTGACGCGCTCATGAATTTGAGCGGACAACAGACATCCCTTACGAATACTGCGTTAGAGACAACAAGTGCGGCAGACAATGGACTACAGGCAGCAATGCTTGCCTTAGGACAGATGCTTGCAGGCGGTACAAGCGTAAATGTAAATGCCACGGG
>Ga0172381_10002912_pt1 | contig 18465 bp, 20 predicted proteins | sample Leawel6488metaG_FD_119754 | JGI IMG/M metagenome (GOLD analysis project Ga0172381, IMG submission 119754) | Leachate microbial communities from a municipal landfill in Southern Ontario, Canada - Leachate well 64-88 metaG | ecosystem: Engineered > Solid waste > Landfill > Unclassified | place...
CCGGTAAAATTAAAAAATGAAATTGACAAAAAAATCAAGAAAATCAAATCAATGCAAAAGTAAGAAAATAAATGTCCCAACGAGCGGGCTCATAGTCAGGTTTTTAAATGTCTAAATGCGATTGGGCTTTGGCGTGCATTGCTCGCCGGAGGCGTAAGCGATGGTTATCGAATAAATTTGAGAAGTTGCAGCGATGTTTATTGTTTGATATGATTCAATATTGCGCAGACAAATTTGCGATAAAAAAATAATTATCTTGGCGGATTGGCTTGCCGTAAAATTTATATTTTTTGGCAAGTTTTAAAATAGCCGAGAATAAAAAAATGGGATTTCTAGATAAACTCGGGGCGTTTGCAAGAACTTCAAAAAAGGAGAACATTCCGGCGGAATCAGAACAGGATTCTGAAATACCTAAGCCTCGATGGGAGGGGGCTTATTTGCCTGGAGAAAAAGAGAAGGGAGGGGTTGAGCTGCCCAACAAGGTAAATCGGTGCATAACCGAAAAAGAAGAAAACATTGGCGGCAAAGATCATTCTGTGCGCCGGCTTCATTATGTCATTGGCGACGATCCGGAAAAAAGATTTTTGGTTATTCGCGAAGATAAAAAGGAAATTAATCCAAGCAAACCAGGGACAAATAATGATTTTTTTAGGTCGGAGATGCCGATATTGAAAAATGGCCAACCGGTTTTGCCTTATCAGGTTGCAAGAGTTATGCTTTCCGGGCGGGCGCAAGCGATTAAAAGCAGACAAGAGGATGAATTGGTCAAGTTTTTGGAAGATGCGGCGGAGAAATATGATCAAGCAAAACAAAAAGATTTGAGTGGACCGAAGCGCAAAGAAGGGGTTGCCGGCGCGCATGAACAGAAAGCGATTGAGGAAATTATTTCGAGCATAGCTCCAAAGAGTAGGGGTATTGATTTTGAACAAAATCGTTATATTTTTGGTGTTGATGATGAATTTGAACAAGAACAAGAAATAAAAGAAGACGAAGCATGGATTAAAGAGGTTGACGCAAATAAACAATTTATGCAAAAAATTAAAGCGGAGACAATGAGGAAAAATATTATTGGTTCCAGCCAAGAAGATAAACAGAGTTGAAGCATTGCCAGAACAAAAAACCGCGATCGCGGTTTTTTGTTCAATCGCCGGAACACCTTGGGGTTCTGCCTCGGGTAATTACTATTCTTTGTGTTTTGGGTGTAAAAAGGATAGAATTAAAATATCTTATATTTTTTAGATGAATACGATGAATTTTATTGATTGGGGGTATTATGGGTTGGCCAAAGTTTCGGCAAGCACGGCTAAAAAAACCGGGATTCCGGCGGATATCGTTTTTTGGTTGATTGTCGGCGGGGTGCTGGCGGTTTTGTTTTTAGCGGTGTTTTTTTTGGCGAAGAAGCAAAAGAAGGACAAGCTCCGGCTCTCGATGGATTTGGTGCTGTTGTCGGTGAAAATTCCGGCCAAGTCGGTTGAGGAAGTTCAGCAGTCGGGGCGGCAGGAAAAGGACTGGATCAAGGTGATGGAGGACTTTTATGCCAATTTGGTGACGCTCAAATCCAAAGGATTTTGGTCGGCCAAGCCGTGGATTGCGTTGGAGATCGCCAAAGTGAAAGGCGAGATTTGTTTTTTTGTGGCCGCGCCGCGTCGCTATCAAAGTTTCATTGAAAAAAAGATTAATAGCATTTATCCGGACGCGGAAGTGATCAAATCCAAGGACTTCAATATTTTTGGCGCCCGCGAAGCGGTCTTTTGCGGTTATGCCAAGACGCAGCGGCCGGTTTATTTGCCCATTCGCACTTATAATTTCATTGAAACTGATCCGCTGGCGGGAATTACCAACACCTTGACCAAGCTGTCCGAAAATGAGGAGGCCGCGGTGCAGGTTTGTTTGCAAAATATTAAGCCGTATTGGCAAGTGCGCGGCCGCGAGATTTTAAAAATGATGCGCCAGGGGAAAAGTTTCGGCGCGGCCAAGTCGGCCACCGGATTTATGGCCGCAGCTGCGGGCAAATCCAAAGAGGAGGAAAACCGCCAGTTACAGACGCCGCAAAACGACGAAGAATTGTTAAAGTCAATGGAATCCAAGTTGTCAAAACAGTGTTTGGCGGCTAACATTCGCATCGCGGTTTCCATTAAAGATAAAATTCGCAGCGAGGAAGTGTTTGATCAGCTGGCGGGCGCTTTGGATCAATTTTCCGGCCCCAGTTTGAATAATTTCAAAACCGTGAAAAAATCCGGCAAGGCGGGCGCGGCGATTTTGAATGATTATATTTTCCGCAATTTCAACGCTAACCAAAAATCAATTTTGAGTTCGGAAGAGTTGGACAGTATTTTTCATTTTCCCACGCCTTATTTGAAGACCCCCAATGTGAAGGTTTTGAACGCCAAGAGCGCGCCGCCGCCGGTGGGATTGCCGCGCGAGGGTTTATTACTGGGTTTCAACCAGTATCGAGGCATGAAGACCGACGCTTATTTGAGCGTTAACGATCGCCGTCGGCATTTGTATGTGATCGGGCAGACCGGCACGGGCAAATCCGCGTTTTTGTCCAATTTGATTGAGCAGGATGTGCTCAACGGCGACGGCGTGGGCATTTTGGATCCGCACGGCGATTTGATTGACGATATTCTGGGCAAGATTCCCAATGAGCGGCTGGACGATGTGGTGGTTTTTGATCCGGCCAATTTGGAACATTCCATCGGTTTGAATATGCTGGAATACGATCCCAAGTTTCCCGAGCAAAAGACCTTCATCATCAATGAGTTTATGAAGATTTTTGACAAACTCTATGATTTGAAAGCCACCGGCGGACCGATGTTTGAACAATACGCGCGCAACGCACTGATGTTGTTGATGGATGATACCGATGAAACCTATACGCTGATGGAAGTGCCTCAGGTTTTGTCGGATAAAGAATTCCGCCATTATCTGCTGGCCAAATGCAAGAATATTCTGGTCAAAGAATTTTGGGAAAAGCAGGCCGAGGCCGCGGGCGGCGAGGCGTCGTTGAAAAATATGGTGCCCTATATCACCTCAAAGTTTGACACGTTCATTTCCAACGATTATATGCGGCCGATCATCGGCCAGGTGAAAAGCACTTTCAAGTTCCGGGAAATCCTTGACCAGAAAAAGATATTTTTGGTCAATTTGAGCAAGGGGCGTTTGGGCGAAATCAACAGTTCTCTGCTGGGCTTGATCATCACCAGCAAATTGACGATTGCGGCGTTTTCGCGGGTGGACACCGCCGAAAAAGATCGGAGCGATTTTTATTTGTATTTGGACGAGTTCCAGAATTTTGCCACCGATACCATTTCCACGATTTTGTCGGAAGCGCGGAAATACAAATTGTGCTTGACCATTTCGCATCAATTTATCGGCCAGTTGGAAGATGAAATCCGCGACAGCGTGTTCGGCAATGTTGGATCCATCGCATCTTTCCGCGTGGGCGTGGAGGATTCGGAATTTTTGGCCAAGCAATTTGCGCCGGTGTTTAACCAGCAGGATTTAAATCGCCTTGAAAACTATAACGCCAATCTTAGATTGTTGATCAACGGCCAAGTTTCGCTGCCGTTTAACATCAAGACCTATCCGCCCAATCCCAGCGATCGCGAACGGATGGCCAATATTAAAGAGTATTACGGTTTAAAGGAAGGCCGTGACCGCGAAACCGTGGAGCGCGAAATCAACCTCCGCCGTCGCGCCCATCTTATTAAAACCGATCCGCCAGTTCCCGCCGCCCCCGCCGCTCCCGCTGTTCCGTCAGCTTGAATTTAGTATTTGTATTTTTTGTATTCCGTATTTGGGGTCGTTCCCCTGCGTAGCTTTTGCGAAGCAGGGGTGCGACCCCTGCAAACTTGTATTTGATTTGTATTTAATTTAACCAAAAACCTATGTCCGTACCAAACCAAATGGGAGGAGGAAAATCAGAAATGCCCGAATTGTCTCCCGAATCGCCAACACCAAAACCGGAGACCGCAAAAGAAGCGCCCGCTATGGAAAAGTTTGAAGAAATGATTACGACGCCGGCGCAAAAATTGGAACTGCAAGCCAAAGCGGTGGCCGCGGCGAAGGCGGCGGGGATTGAAATAAACGATGACGAGGTTGAGGCAAAAAAGGAAAAAATAATTTCCAAATTGGTGGAAGCGGTTTTAGCCGCCGGCGACGATGAAGCGGCGAAATGGAAAATAATGGAAAAAGCGATGGCCTACACCGGCAAGGGCTACCCAATGATCGCCGACGCCGTCCACGACCGCATCCTTGAAGAGCGCAACCGCGGGATGTGATATTTTACATTCGTAAAATAATTATTAAAAAGATTGGTTTTGTTTAAAAATTTAGAAAAAACCGCAATAATTTTTTTCCGGTTTTTATAGTTTAAATGGTAAGAAATACACTCGTGAAAAGAGCTTGCGGAAGGACTAAGTCCTTCCGGGCTTGTCGGGCTTCTTTACTTTTTGGCGGGATTTGTTAAATTGCATCACAGCAGATTGTCAACAATGAGGTGAACGGATGAATTTACCATCAAAAGGCGCTATTCCGGCAAGTATTCTTAGAATTGCATTGAGCAAAAAACGAACGCCAGATGAACTGCTTGCGGAAAAATTGAGTGGAATCGCGGGGATAATCAACGGGTATTTGCTAAGCCAGGGCGAGATGATTAATCCGGACCATCCTGATTCTTCCCATAAAGATTTAAGAATTTTGGGTGTTTCGGTTCCGAAGGGGTTGCAAAGAAAATTGGCAGAAATTTTTTCTGAAGGCGGGTATGAGTTGCAGTTTCGATCGCAAGTGGCCGATTATGAACCAACCATTATTTGCCGTCTTATTTTGCAATCCGACGAAGAACGGATGGAAAATATCGTCGCTTTACTGGAGGCCGCCGGCCACTATATGCTGTTGTGGCAAAAAAGCGGACAAGCGGCGTATTGGACAAGATGCATGCATGATGGATGCGAGCTGAAGGTGTGTTTTCGCAAATTACAAGATCCAAACGATAATTGGATTTATACTTGCGGGAACACTCCTATGCCAAAACTTTTTCCCTGTCCTTGCTCCGAAGATAGAATGGATGCGCATGATAGGCAAAGGTTTAAAATATAAAAGGGCTTGCCCTTATTTTTTTGCGTGATGTTTTAAATTTGTTAAGTGCATATATATCGTTTTGTTGTGGTCAGAATTATTTTTATGGGTTAAAATGGAACAAGACATTAAAATATATAATCATTTAAACATTTAATTATGAGTTTGAATTTTATGATTAAATGATCTTATGATTAAATGCTTTTATGATTTTATGAAAATCAATAAAAAATTTGTAATTATTTTGGCGCTGCTCGCGGCGGGCGGGATTTGGGCGTTTAATGCTTGGCGGCCCAAGGTGCCGGTTTATAAGACAGAAAAAGTGGTGCGCGCCAATATGGTGCAGGAGGTTTCCGAGACCGGCGCGGTTAAGAAGGGGCAGGTTTTGAATTTGAGTTTCAAAAATTCCGGGGTTATTTCCAAAATCAATGTCGCCAAGGGCGATGAAGTCAAGGCGGGGGATGTTTTGGCCGAATTGGACAGCCGCCAATTGCAAGTTCAATTGGAGCAGGCGCGGGCGAATCTGAATTTGTATGATTTGCAATTGGAAAAATTGCAAAAAGGCGCCAGCGCCGAGGAGGTGAGCATTGTCCAAAGCCAAGCGCAGGCCGCGCAAATCGCGCGGGACAGCGCCCGGCAGTCATTGGCGGACGCGCGGGACAGCGCCGGGCAAAAATTAAACAGTGCCTACAAATCGGCAAGCGACGCGCTGAGTTCGGCTTATGCCAAGGCATACAATGCTTATAATTTTTCCGATTTGTTGCAACGGACTTATTTTACGCCGCGCGACCAGGATTCAATCTCGGTTTGGGAAACGGCGCAAAAAATGAATGTGGCGGTGGCTCAAATAAAAAATTACAGTAACACCGCGGCGGCGGATGGCAAAGACAACGAATCGGATCCGATTTTTAATGGCGCCAAAATCCAATTGGCCGCGGTGGAAAGCGATCTGCGGGAAATTCGCGCGATGTGCGAAAAGACGCCCTGGCGCGATACGGTGGTGCAGGCATACAAAGATGAACTTGATCTGCATATCGGGTATGTTGTTGCCGCGCAATCATCGTTTAATCTGGCGGTGGAAAATATCGCGTTGCAAAAATCGGCCAATGATTTGGCGGTGAATTCCGCCCAAGCGGCGGTTGACGCCGCCCAGGCGGCGGCAAAAACTGCGGACGATCAGCTGGCCAGAACTATGGCCGCGGCGCGATCCGAGGATGTGGGCGTGTTTGAATCGCAGATCGCGCAGGCCAAGGCGCAAATTGATTTGCTGGAATTGCAGATCGGCGACAGCCGTCTGATTTCACCGGTGGCCGGACAAGTGGCGGCGGTGAACGCCAGCGCGGGCGAAACGGTTTCGCTGTTGTCGGCGGCGGGCTTGGTGGTCATATTGCCCGCGGATCCTTACACGGTGGAAGCGGATATTTATGAAGAAGACGCGGCCAAAGTAGTGGCGGGCGATCCGGTGACGATTTCGGTGGCGGCGCTTCCCGACCGGCAATTTTTGGGCAATGTGGTTTCAATTGATCCGTCCGGAAAACTGATTAATGGCGTGGTTTATTACACCACCAAGATTGCGTTTACCGAACCGCCCGTGAATTTGAAGCCGGAAATGACCGCCGATGTGGTGATTGTCGCTGCAACCAGAGATAATGTTCTGCAAATCTCGGAAACCGCCCTGCAAAAGAAACCCGACGGCAGTTATTTCGTTCAAATTTTGAAGAATGGCCAGCCGCAAGACGCGCCGGTTCAAATTGGCATCAAATCCAAAGGAATGGTTGAAATAATTTCCGGCTTAAATGAAGGCGAAGAGATTATAATACCGTAAATCCGAAACGCGAATATCGAAATCCGAAACAAGCAAGAATAACCAAAATTAAAATGTTCAAAACAGAATTGAATCTCATTTTTAAAATTAGAAAATTCTAATTTCGATATTGTTTCGGATTTCGATATTCTATATTTGAATTTAAAGAATTATGGAGCCACTTATTAAACTTGAGAAGGTTTGGAAAATTTACAAGCTGGGGAAGACCGAGGTGCAGTCGTTGCGCGGGGTGGATTTGGAAGTGCCGCACGGCGGATTTGTGACCGTGATGGGGCCGTCGGGATCGGGGAAATCCACGCTTTTGAATATGGTGGGGTTGCTTGACGTGCCCACCCGGGGGCGGCTGTTGGTGAAGGGCGTGGACGCGGCCAAAATGCCGGAAAGCGAATTGGCGCAATTGCGCGGCAAAACCATCGGGTTTGTGTTTCAGGAATTTAATTTGCTCAATCAATTGCGGGCTTGGGAAAATGTGGAATTGCCGATGATTTTTCAAGGGATGCCCGAGAATGAACGCAAGGAGCGGGCGCGGATATTATTGGAACAGGTTGATATGGGGCATCGCGTCAATCATCAATTGGCCGAGCTTTCCGGCGGCGAACGGCAAAGAGTGGCCATTGCGCGGGCGTTCGCCAACGATCCGGATATGGTGATTGCCGACGAGCCCACGGGCAATTTGGATTCCATCAGCGGCAAAAAAGTGATGGAAATTTTAACCAATTTTCATGAAAAGCAAGGCCGCACGCTCCTGGTGGTCACCCACGATCACAACATCGGCGCCTACGGCCACCAAAGAATTTTCATCAAGGATGGCCAATTGGCGACAGAAGAAGAAGCGTTCGGCCGCAAATTATTGTAGTTTTGAATTTAGTATTTGCATTTGAGGTCAGTCCTCGGCAGCTTGTCCCGAGAGTAGCGAGGGAAGCGCGCCGAGGTCTGACCTCAGTAAACTGCATTTTGAATTTATTATTGGTTTATTGCGCAAAACAACCCTGCTAAAATTGATCATAAGTTAAAAATAACCCTGCTATTTGTAATAAAAAAAGATTTATTTTTCCGCTTCAAGAAGTTTTTTTTCAAATTCTTGGGAAAAAATAAATCTCAATATTTCCAATACAGTTTTGTGGGGTTCATTTATTTTCTCTACCTTTATTATGATTGTCAGTATGATGATTAAAATCATACAGATAATCATAATAAAAAATTGTGGCAATATCAGCCAAGGAGTTGGCATGCGGGTGTCATAAACCAATATTTTGTAAAGATCGCCAGCGAGTATTGGTATACTTACGATACCCGATATGGTCAATATTCTGATTAACTTTGCAATCTTGTTTGGATTTATTGTCATCTCTAAACCACCCGATTTGAATTTATATTAAAATTTTAATTTGTCAATTATGGCTTCCAATTTCAAAGAGTATTACAAAATTGCGGCGCGGAATTTGAAGATGCGGTCGTTGCGCTCGTGGCTGACGGTTTTTGGGATTGTGATTGGCGTGTTTTTGATCATCAGCTTACTGTCGCTTTCGGAGGGAATCAAAGATACCATCAAGCGGCAGCTGACTTCTTTGGGCGGGAATATGATTTTTGTGATGCCGGGCGACGACACCAACCCGCTGTCGGGAATAATGTTTGGTGGCGACAAATTGGAAAAACAGGATTTGAATGCAATTGAAAAAACCGAAGGGGTGCAGAAGGTTTTGCCTGCGTCGTATCAGGCGATCAACACGCGCTTCGGGCAGGAAAACAAGTCGCTGGTGGTGGAGGGATTTCCGCTGATTGACGGTATGGAGGTGCTAAAAAAATTTCAGGGATGGAGTTTGGAATCGGGACGCTGGCCGAGCGCCGGGCAAAAAGAGGTGGTGGTCGGGATCAAATTCGCTCAGGATATTTTTAAGACCAAGGTCAAGGCGGGAGCTGAATTCAATATCAAGGGGAAAAAATTTGTTGTGACTGGAATTTTGAATTCGCTTGGTTCCAAACAGGATGACAGCTCGGTTTTTATGGATATCGGCGAATTTCAGGATTTGGTCGGGCAGCAGCGCGGCACGGCGCAGATGGCAATGGTGCAGATTGACGAGAATGCCGATGCCAACCAAATGGCGTTAAAAATTAAAGATAGTTTGCGCCGCGTTCAGCGCCGTGCATATGGATCCGACAGTTTGAACTTTGCGGTGATTACTTCGCAGAAAGTGAGCGATATCGCCGGGGGCGTGATGGCCGTGATTCAATTCGCGGTGATGGCGTTTGCCAGTATTGCGATTGTCGTGGGCGGCATCGGCATCACCAACACCATGTACACTTCGGTGCGCGAGCGCACGCGCGAGATCGGCATCATGAAAGCCATCGGTGCCACCAACAATGCGATTATGGCGGTATTTTTGATTGAAGCCGGCATCATTGGGTTTGGCGGCGGCATCGGCGGCACGATTTTGGGTTTGGGCGTGGCGGCGCTGGTGCAGGCCTACGGCCAGGTGCATCCGATGTTTTATTTCACGGCCTTATTTTCGCCTTGGATCGTGATTTTCGGATTATCATTTTCATTTATCATCGGTTGTTTGGCCGGAATCCTGCCGGCGCGCGCCGCGGCCAAATTGCGGCCGATTGATGCCTTGCGGAAATACGAATAACCGTCCCGCTGCCGAAGTTGTCTTGCCTTTTGGCAGCAAGGAACATGGGGACGCGGAACCAAAGAGACAAAAGGGACTTGCTGCCTATCGGTGGGCAATATCGGCAGCGGGACGGTTGCCAATGTTTGTATTTTTTCATAAAATATAATTGCGGAATAAATTTACAATTTCTCAAAATGGTTGAATCGCGCTTGATAAAAATTCCCAAAAAAAGGATCCACAAACAGGCGATCAATGCACGGCTGGCGGCGGCGGTGCTGGCGTTTTTTGCGTTGGTGGTCGTGATTTATCTTTTTGCCAATTACAAAAAATCGGCCATGTCGGATTTGGTGACCGGCGGCGTTCCGGCGATGAATATTGTTGATGACCACGGACAATCGGCGGGCGAGGGCGCGGTGCCGGATATGACACTTTTTGCGTCGCTTGACGATTTCAAAAATTATCTTGATGACGGCAGGCGTGATTATGGCGGCGGAATTTTTGAAGAGCAAAAAGTGGCGGCGGAAAGCGCGGCGCCGGCGAATGCCAAACCTGCGGCGGTGAAAACCGCGGCCAAAAAAATCGGCGATGATAAGATTGACGGCGCGGACGCGGCAAAGTATTTGTCGCTGGGATTGCCGCCGGAAAGCGCCGGGGACATCATCCAATTGAATGGGGAAAATATTTATTTTTCGCCGGAAAATCAATTTTATCCGCCAAGCGGAATCGTTGCGCGGCCGGCGGGAGAAACGAAAATTTTCAACGCCGACGATCCGGCGGCGCTGGCGCAAGTTTCGGCGATTCCGCAAGATGGTAATTTTTTGGTGATAAATAATTCTCTGGCGGTGTTCTTGGATAATTCCTTGGCGGTTTATGATGTTGCCGGCGAAGCGGTGCCGCGCGAGCTTTGGCGCGCTCGCGTCGGCGATGACAGCCGGATTGTTGCCGCCAAACCGGCGGGAGGAAAACTCTATTTGGCGTTGCGCACGGAGATTGACCCGGCCAATCCTTGTCCGATAAAGCCGCTGGCATTGCGGGAAAAATCCTACATTGTTGATTGCGCCGCGATTTATCATCCGCAATCGCCGATTTTGGTTGATTCGGTGTTTACGATTTTGGAGATCGGCGCGCTTGACGGAAAAATTTCCCAAAACATTTCTTTTGCGGGCAATTCCGTCAATTCGGCGTTGTTGTTTGCGAATGGGGCGGTTTATGCCGCATGGAGCCAAGAGCTTGATCAGATTTCTTTTTTTACGGATTTTTTGAAAAATAAATGCAAGAGCTTGCTTCCCAATTATCTTTTGGAAAAATCGCAAAATTTGTCGGCGTGCGCGATTTCGCGCGCGGCCAAAGAATTTGAGTTGCGCGGTTTGCTTGCCGGCTGGTTTGATTCGTTGAGCGAGTCGGAACAAACGCGGATAAGCGGCGAGATTCTTGTTCGGCTAAACGATTATCTGCGCGACGATTATCGTAATTTTGAAAAAACCGGCATTGCCAAGATTGACCTTGGTTTGTTTAAATTCGGAGCGCAAACCCAAATCGCGGGCAAAATCGCGGGGGCGGGGTTTATGGATGAGGCCGGCGGCAATTTGCGCGTTTTAACGGTTTCGGGCGCGGGCGCGGAACAAAAAATGAATTGGTTTGTCACCGGCAAAATTGATTCCGAAAATTCTCGGAGAACACCGAATAACGCTTACATTCTTAATGGCGGGCTGGCGCGGTTGGCGGCCGCGGAAAATTTGGATTTGCCCGCCGGCATTTGCGCCGCCAAGTTTTTTGGCGAGCGCGCATTTGTCTCAACTTGCGGCATAAATAATCCATTTTATATTATTGGTTTTGATTCCAAAGCCATTGGTTTGCAAGGAAATATCGCCGCGCCGGCCAATCCGGCCTATCTTTATCCGTTTGAAGACGGTAATTTGCTGGCGGTTTCAAAAAACGACCGCAAAATAAAAATTTCGCTGATTGATTCGTCATTGGCGGCCAAGCCGCAGAATTTATCGGATTACAATTTGAATGACTATTGGGCGGACTTTGACGCGAATTATCGCGCGTTTGCGCAGGACGGGCAAGGCAAGCGGTTCTTTTTGCCGGCGGCCCGCGGCGGCTATGTTTTTTCGCGCGCGGACGAAATGATTAAGATGGAAAAAAACATTGGCGATTTTGCCGTTAGCCGCGCGTTTTTTCGGGATGGCGATTTGTATTTGGCCGGCGACGACGGAATTGAAGTTTTTGGAGGCAATGATTTGGCGAAAATCAAATCAATCAAATTTTGATTTGATTTGCGTCCCATTTTTTTTGTAGTAAAATGAAATCATCGGATATTTAAAATAGCGACCTATAAAGCTGAAAAAATTTTATGACCGTACTTCAAACTTTCGCACAAATACCGCCCATGTTATACGCATCAATGGTTTTGGTGCCGGCGGCGCTTTACGGTTTTTTCGCGGCGTCAACTCCGTCAAAAGCGATTCCGGCCCGGGATGAAAATCCCGCCGATCAATTGAAAGAAAAAAAAGTTGACGCGCGCCGCGAAGCGCTGTCAAGTTTGTTTTTGGGCGCGACCATCGCTTTTGGGGCGGCCGCGGTGATTATTCTCGGAGGAATTATCGTTGATTATAAAAATAGCCAGGGTCTTTTTGCAGTCGCGCTTCCCGCGGCGACGTTTCCGCCCGCGCCCGATTATATTCTCCCGCCCGCGCCCGAGCTTGACGATCAAGGCGGAATCGCCGGAAAAAACAATGTGGTTGATACGACAAAATCAAAAGGAAGTTTGTTGCAATAATTAATTTGCTTGTAACATAAAAATTATGGATAAAGAAACTTTTTTTCAAGAATACAAAAGCGTGCTGGTGGGAGCCGTTGTTTTGGTTGTTTTGGGAATTGCGCTTTTATTGAACTTTTTGCTTTCAACAAAACAAATATCAATAAAGGCGGGCGAAGCGTCATTTAAAGCCGGAGAGGCCTATGCGATCCAGTGGTCGGCAAAAAATGTTGAGCGTGTGGGAATTGTTCTTTTCAACGGCGACAAGGCGCAATGGATTGCCACGAATTTGCCGGGCGCAGCGGGAAAATATGTTTGGAATTCAGATCCGTATCAAGCCGCGGGCGCCGAATATCGCCTCGGCGTGTTTGCGTATCCCTGGAAAAAGGGAAATCCGATTGCGTACAGTCCGGCTCCGATAACGATCGTCGGGCAAAAATATGTTTCCTGCGACGACTATTCGGTTGAGCAAGGGTGGCCGTTTTTGCCCGGCAATTATCCCAATACTCGCAAAGTTTTCATTACCGCGTCAACTTATTCGGGAAATTTGGGCGGGTTGAGTGGCGCGGATGCCGATTGTGCCAAGGAGGCGCAAAAAAACGGTTATGTGGGGAATTACATCGCGTTTCTTGGCACTGATTCAAAGTCGGCGACGGAGAGGATTACCAAAGATGGGATTTTCGTTGAAGCCGAACCGATTGGCGCTTTGGCCGAAGGCAAGACCTGCAATCGTATGGTGGCCGAGAACATTCAGAAATTGATTGATAAAACCCGGCTGGCCAAAAGCTTGGCGCAGGTTGAATTAAGCGATACATTTTATAAACGCTTGGGCGATGTGTGGTTCGGCCGCCGTACGGTAACCACGGAAACAAAATGCCTGCCCATATTGAAACAAGGCGTGGTGGGTGCGTTTAGCGGCGGCTATAATTGTCAGGATTGGGCGATTGGCAAGCGGCAGATTTACACCGGGACGGTGCCGGCGGAGGCCGATTTGATGCGCTGTTACGACAGCGAAGGCAAAAGCGTGCAGGCCAATTATTACGGTGCGGTGGCCGGGAATTTTGACGAAAACGGATCTTATGTCATCGGCGGCGACACCTGCGACGCGAATCATCATTTAATGTGCATTGAGCAATAGCGGGAGAATCTTTACAAGATAAATTTTGCGTGCTATAAACCAGGTATCCGTAGAAAGCGGGCCGCGGGCGAGCAAGGCATTCTGCCGAACTTGCGAGCGCAAGCCCCGCCGAGGATGCAAACATATTATATATTTTTGTATTCTTGCGCTCGCGGTTGCGGGCGTTTACGTTTTTTAAAGGTCGTTTTTTGTAAAAACAAAAAAATGCCAATATCAAAACAAAAAAAGGAAGAGATCGTCAAAGAAATTGGCGAGAAATTGGGACGGCAGAAGGCCGTGGTTTTCGCGGATTTTACCGGCTTGAAGGTCAAGGATCTTTCCGCGCTCAAAACCAAGTTGCGCGCGATTGGTTCGGAATTCAAGGTGGCCAAGAAAACCTTGATGAAAGTGGCGTTCAAGGAAAAAGGAATTGACCTTGACCCCAAATCAATGGCCGGCGAGATTGCGCTGGTGATGGGTTACAACGACGAGGTGTCGTCGGCGAAAACGGTTTATGAGTTTTCCAAAACCAACCAAAATATTAAAATTTTGGGAGGTTTGCTGGAAAACAAACTGATCGGAACCGAGATGGTTTTGAAGCTGGCGAAATTGCCGTCAAAATTGGAATTGCAAGCCAAGCTGGTGGGCACATTGTCGGCGCCGTCAAGGAATTTTGTCAGCGTATTGCAATGCAATATCCGCGGCTTGGTCACGGTGTTGTCAAAAATCAAAACCGCGTAAAGTTAATTTAATTTTAAAATTTTGATATTTTTAATTTTGAATTTTTTTGAAAATTGAAAATTGAGAATTGAAAATTTTTTTGCAGAAATATGGCAGATGAAACTAAAGTGGAAGTGCCCGCGAAATTCGCGGATTTGGTGAAAAAAATTGAAGAGATGTCGGTTCTGGATTTGGCCGAATTGGTCAAAATTTTGGAGGAGAAGTTTGGCGTCAGCGCCAGCGCCCCGATGATGATGGCGGCGGCTCCGGCGGCGGGCGGAGCGGCGGCCGAGGAAGAGAAATCGTCCTTTACCGTGGTTTTGGCCTCTCCCGGCGACAAAAAGATTGAAGTGATCAAGGCGGTAAAAGATATCACTCAAAAAGGGTTGAAAGAGGCTAAGGATTTGGTTGACGCCAGCGCGTCCGCTCCCCAGGTGATCAAAGAAAACGCCAAGAAAGAAGAAGCCGAAGAGCTAAAAAAGAAGCTTGAAGCCGCCGGCGCGAAAGTGGAACTCAAATAGAGCGGCATTTGCAGCGGCAAAAACAAAAAAGGCAGCAATGCCTTTTTTGTTTTTGCAAAATTTGTAATTCTTCATTGGGGTAGCAAATTTTGCAAGGTTTCACCTTAGCCGTAATCGGCAAGGTGAATCCTTGTGAAATTTGCGGCGATAAACCACAAACATCAACCACCCCGGCGAACGGTTACCAAAATTCCCCTTGAACTAATTTTTATTTGGGGTAATATCAAAAATACAATATGAAAAAAATTGATCTAAAAAATGTGGTTTGGAAGGAGGGCAAATATTACGTGGCGTGGAATTTGAACACCGCCATTTCCAGTTTCGGAAAAACCCGTAAGGAAGCGTTGGAATGCTTGCGAGAAGCGTTGGAATTGCATTTTGAAGACGCACCCGCCTCTGAGATTAGCAAAGTTGAGCGGCCTGATTTGGTGCCAACTATTTTTAAATATGCCTAAGCCAATACCATTAAAACTGGTGCTTAAAGTCCTTAAAGAAAGGGGCTTCTTTTTTATCCGCCAGAAAGGTTCGCACGCGCGATTTCGCAAAATTGGCAATCCGACCCGAAATGTTACCGTTAAAATGACATGTAATGAAATACCTTATGGCACGTTCCAGTCAATATTGCTTCAGTCCGGGCTAAAGGAAGATGATTTTTTTAATAACAATTAATAAGTTTATGGCAAAAATTTTTATTGATAAAATCACGCTTATTCATATTGAAAATCGGCGGATTTTGATGGCGTTGAGCCGCGGCAAGGATGCTTATTATACGCCCGGCGGAAAGCGCGAAACCGGCGAGAGCGATGCGCAAACGCTTGTTCGCGAGATCAAAGAAGAATTGCAGGTTGAATTGTTGCCGCAGACCATGAAACATTACGGCACGTTTGAGGCGCAAGCGCACGGCAAGCCCGCGGGCGTCACGGTGCGCTTGGTTTGTTATACCGCGGAATTTTCGGGCCATCCTCAACCCGGCGCGGAAATTGAAAGTTTGGCCTATTGCGACTATTCTCAACGTGATATTGTGGGTCCAGTGGGTCGTTTGCTTTTTGAGGATTTGAAAACGAAAAATTTAATTGATTAAAAATTTATGGCAACATCTGAAGAATTACAAACGCAAATAAATATTCTTGAAAAGCAATTGGAATCATTAAGTAATGATCTAAATGAAGGATCCAAAAATGGCCAAGAAATGTTTAATATTGGTCAATTTAATAATTATGACCATTTGGCAGATGAAGCCGAAGGGGCTTTTCTGAAAAAAGAATATCTTGAAGCTTTTTTGATTCAGTCGTGCATTTTTGAAGGAGTTTTGAAGGAATATGCAGAGAAAAAACTTTTAACAATCATTTCTCAAAGTGTTGTTTTGGGTAAGAAATTTAAAAATTTTGAATTGGCACGGATTACTGATGAATTATTTATAGCAGGTAAAATCAATAAACAATTATATGAAGATTTAAATTGTTATCGGAAGAAAAGAAATAATGTTATTCATGATCTTTTAAAATACGAAAATAAGGAAAAATTAAATGAAGAACTTAAAATAACATATGAGTCAGGTAAACATATGAAAGTATTTATTGTCAATGATTTAAGCGAGGAAATAAAAAGGGGCGTTACAGCTGAAGAATTACAAGCTCAAATTAATTCTTTGATGTTGCAATTGGAAGATTTAAAATCACAATTGCAGGCGTAAGGTGAGGGAAAAATATGTATGATTAAGCTGGTGATAATTGATTTTGACGATACGATTTCTTTGACCGAGGAAGCTTTTTTCGGTATTGAGAATCATATCGCCAAAGAAATGGGGTTTATTCCAATGACGAGGGCGGCGCATCAAAAGAATTGGGGCGTCCCGATTAAAAAAGCGATCGTTGAGAGGATTCCTGGTATTAACCCCAATCTTTTTTTGGAGAATCTTGGTGAGGCGCTACCAGGTTTTGTGGCGTTGGGAAAAGTTGATGCGATCAGCAACGAAAATATTGGAACACTTGAGACATTGAAAAAATGCGGGAAACATTTGGCAATTTTAACTTCACGCACGATTAAGGAAGCAAAACATTTGCTTGATCAAGATCATCATATAAACAAGTGGGTTGAAAAAATTTATCACGCCGATAATTTAAATTACCTCAAGCCCGATCCGCGGGCATTTTCCCAATGTTTGGTTGATTTTAAAGTGGGGGCGCAAGAAGCGGTTTATATTGGTGATTCGGTATCCGATGGTGTGAGCGCTAAGGGTGCCGGCATTCATTTTATCGCGTCTCTTGAAAGCGGTTTGCGAACAAAAAAAGATTTTAAATCAGTCCAAGTCGATTTTTTCGCGAATACCTTTCCGGAAATAATTGATTATATTGATAAACATTGATGTCAGTATTTAAATACGGATTTAAATCAGTACTTAATTTTATTTAACTATGCCCTTTATTGCGTTTGACCATGCGAGCCGGAAACAAAATAGGATCGCGTTGACGTTTGATGATGGGCCGAATCCGTTTTGGACAGGGCGGGTTTTGGATGTGCTTGATAGTTATAAGGTTAAGGCGAATTTTTTTGTGTTGGGCAAATGGGCGGAAGCTTATCCGGAAATTGTCAAAGAAATTTTTGACCGCGGCCATTTGGTTGGCAATCACAGCTATTCGCATTCAAAAGAAATCGGCGATTTTGATAAAGCCGAAGAAATTATTTTCAAAGTTATTGGCGAGCATACTAAATTTATCCGGCCGTCTTATCTTGATGTGAAACTTTGCGCTAATTATGTGTTGGCGCAATGTGTCGAGGTAAAAATCATCAACACCGATGTATTTCCGCTTGACCATATGCATAATGCTACGGAAATTATTGATTTTGCGGTCAAACACACTCAAGATGGCTCAATAATCCTTTTGCACGACGGTAGCAATCACGAAAAAGATTTAAAACGTTGGCTCGCGGAAATGTTTGCGGCGTTGCCGCAAATCATTGCAAGTTTGCAAGCCAAGTTTGAATTCCGCCGGCTGGACGAAATGGAGTTTGATAGATAATTTGACTTGAAGGATGATTTTGGTAACATTTAGATATGGCAATAGATTGGACAATGCTTTTCAAAAAATATAGAGGGATGTGGGTTGGATTGCGGGAAGACAATAAAACCGTGGTTGCTTTTGGCGGCTCGGTTGCGGAGGTGATGGATAAGGCAAAGAAAAAAAAGTTTGAACATCCCGTTTTGTTCCGCGTTCCCGATAAAATTATTCCTTTTGTCGGCGGTTTTCGTTTATGAAATTTGATTATTATAAATTTCCGTTACCGGGTAAATCGGAATTGTTCGGCAATTCAATCATCAGACCGATTGTGCCGATAACAATTGTTGATCCCAGCGATAAAAATAAGTTTATCAATTATAACGCGCTTATAGATTCGGGTGCGGATTTTTGTATTTTTGATGCCGAAATTGGAGAATATCTGGGGCTTGATATTAAATCGGGGGATAAAGAGATGTTTGGCGGCGTGCAAAATGGGAGCGGTTCGGAGGCATTTTTGCATGAAATTATTATGAAAATCGGGGGACGAGAATATGCAGCAAAGGTGGCTTTTTCTTATGATATTTCCAAAGATGGTTATGGTATTTTGGGCCAAAAAGGATTTTTTGATGAATTTGCGGTTAAGTTTGATTATTCCAAGGAAGAAATTGATTTAAGGCCAAAATAAAATTTTTTCATTTAATTTAATTGGTAACCACTCACTGGGGATATCAATCATAATTTGTTTGATTGGTATTTGTTCCTCCTTTATAAAAGGAGGTGGCGCGTAATCGCGCCGGAGGATTTTTGCAATCCCATAAATTCAAATCCCTC
>Ga0172381_10002913_pt1 | contig 18464 bp, 19 predicted proteins | sample Leawel6488metaG_FD_119754 | JGI IMG/M metagenome (GOLD analysis project Ga0172381, IMG submission 119754) | Leachate microbial communities from a municipal landfill in Southern Ontario, Canada - Leachate well 64-88 metaG | ecosystem: Engineered > Solid waste > Landfill > Unclassified | place...
CACTGCTCGGCTCCGCCTGTGCTTTGAGAACCCACGGTTCTCAACACTCACTCCACTTCGTTTCGTTCGCTGCTCTCCTACACGGGAAAACTACAGTTTTCCCGACCCCTTTCGTGTTCAAATCCGGGTAAGCAACTTTTGATAATAAAAGAAAGACCAGTAAAAACTGGTCTTTCTTTTATTATTGGGTGCTAGTAGGGTCCTGAACCATATGTAGTGAGGTGTTGTAAGAGTTTCTTGAGAATTTATTCTGGAGTTCCTCCACCCTTTCTGGTCACCCCTAAAACTTAAATTTACTTCAGATTCTTTTTTGCCTTCTGTAAAAGATCTATTAATTCCTCGAGTTCTAAAATCCAAGGAGCACCATCTTTCTTTGGATATATTTCAACTGACCTCTTTTCTGTTTCTTGATTTACTTCAGCAAATTGTTCATTGTTAATGACTATTTCATAAACAACCTTCTCTCTATCGGGAGGACTAGCTATGCATGTACTTATTGTATATTTATTTTTATCCATATATTAAAAAGTATACACTATCTTTAATTCAATTCTTGAAAATAAAGGTTACCCGGAATAGAACTAATGTATATGAGATAAGTGAGATAGTATAAAAAGAGCCCCAATATTGAATTAGTTCTCCTCGGGTTCAGGAGAACCTTTGTACAAATAATCATTTTCAATAAGAAAATCATATACTTGAATAACTTCTTCAACCTTAAACAAGGCATACTTCAATTGCTTCGTGTTTAAAATTTCAAAAGCATCTCCGGCAAGTTTTTTACCCATCGCATTAACTGCCAAAAATTCATGTGCCATTAAATTTCTATGCTCAAGCAAGCCACTAAGCAAAATAATAAAATCTGGTCTAACATCACACTTTTCTAATTCTTTAATAGTTCGTCCAAGTGTGTGCTTCTCGATCTTCTCTTCTTCATATTTATGAGAATTAACAAGAACGCTCTTTAATGCCAACTCAACTATCTGAGCTTTACCCATAAACACACCAAATGTTTCCAAAAAAGTTGCGTCATCATACTGCTTAAGGCTTTCAGTAACCCTCCTTACAACCTCTTTTGGTTCTAATATCACCTCTTTCTTTTCTTTTTTAGATTGAGTTTTATTTTGTTTTTCTACCATACTTCTATTTTTGATTATCAAGCGCTTCAGATTCCAAACAAAAAAGATGATTGAGGAGTAAAAATTCAGACACATACTCCGACTCACGATGCTCTTTTTCTGTGTGTGCACGTGGGTTTCGATATGCTGAATACAAATCTTTAAACAAATTGCCACGGGATTTTTGTTCCCCATCTCTAATACCTTCCCACATCAAACATGGTTCCTCTGCAAGAAAAATCCGTGAAAACAACTTGCTACCATCTTCCTTTAAACCCGTCCTTTTCCTAAGGACATCCTCCAATCTTTTATACCCAAGCATAATATTATCATTTGGATTTTTCCAAAAAGAAACTGCTAAGTCTGCTATACGAGGATCGATAATCCCAAAAGGTATTACAGGTCTAAAAACTTTCATATATTCACCATTTTTTGCTGTTTCCCAATCTGATTCATTTATATATTCGTATAAACGTTTGGGACGAACGGGGTCCAAAGAGAAAATGAAATCCGCATTCTTTTTTGTTAACGCAGAATTATCAAGACGTTTCAAAAGTGACTTAGGTACTTCATACTCATCGATATTTTCTATACCCCAACTCATAAAAAGCTGAAGAACGCGAGAGAATCCTCTAGGACCTTCTCCTGGGTATCCAGTTGAAAAGCCAGATTTTACAGCAATCCATTCATTTGGGTCAATATTAACAAGCAACGCAAACTTATCTCTTGATGACAAAATTTTGACCTCAGTAATATTTTCATCATATTGAAAAAGACGCAATACTGCTAAAAGAGATGCCTGCGTAGTTCCATTGCCTGCATATTGAATTTTTAACAAATTATTCTTCCTAAAAAACATGTTTAAAGAATACCATTTTTTAAACTAATTCAAGTAAATTTTCCTCCAATCAATCTTCAACGACAACTTACTTTTCGGGCAATTCAATCCATTCAAAGTAATCAAACACTTCTTGAGAAATACGCTTATTTTCTGACATTGGCAAATCAAGAAAGTCCGTCATCTCATTCAACCAATTGAAGTTTTCTTCAAAGAATCCTACCCGCTTGTCAGGATCAAGCTCTATCACACGGGGTTTACCCTCATTTTGTTTTGCTTCGCATATTAAAGATATTAATACCTTTAACGATTGACTATGTTGTTTGTCTTTACTTAAGAAATAAAACCAGTATTTAACCTCCCTTTCAAGTTTCTTGAAGTATTCGACCACTTCTGGTATCTCATATAATTCTCTTTTGTCTTCATCATACCCATAAACAAAAAAACTTATTTTTCCTTCATGTTTTTTGATGGTCTGCTTATTGACTTTAAGCGAATCAAAAAAAGAAACTGCCCCCTGTGTATTTTGTGCCTCAATACTCGAACGACCGATAGCTAGTAAAGTGTGTTTAACTTCACCAGTAAGGGTCCTCATTACATCAACGGTGTCCAGGTGATTCTTCACCTCTGTTGAAAAATCAACGATATCAAAAATATTTTCAAGACGCTCAACAAAATTATCAAGAAGTTTGTTTTCTTTAGGAACTAAAATCTTCCACTGTGAGCCAGATTTTTGCAATTTAGCTGAATCAAATTCAACCCAATAAATACTCTCATTTGGATGAACTAAAAAAATGAATACAGGTAATGTATGATTCATTAAAAAATTCAGATGTTTTTCTTCACCTGTATACCAAAACCCATCAACCGCTTTGTTTTTGAAATATGAATCTCCATATTTTATCTGAACTGCAACACAACCCCCCGTAACATCTCCACTTGCGGTCACGTAGTCAATATGCCCGTCAATACCATAATCATATTCTTGAGGAATTGTACGAAAGATCATTCTTAAATCCTTCGCCACAGCTTTTGAGATTATCTGCACCCCGACGTCACCCTTATTTTGAGATTCAATACGCTTTGGAAAAGACATAATAATTAATTGTAAACACTCTCGTTAACATCCACATATGCATCGTAAACATGCTGATACACTGAGTGTGCCTTTTCCTCACACTCTGTATCTTCATAAGCCTCAGGCAAACCGTCATATACAAAATCATTAATTGTCGTCTTTACAGCCGCTCTCTTAGCCTGGAATCGTCTCCAATCAAGAACAAGTTGCTCCGTTTTTAGAGTAGCCAGCATTTCAATTGCTGTACCTTTAACTTTATCCTCTTCTTCATGTGTAAGACTTTCTTTTTTGAGTAAGTCATAAATAGCAAGTTGTTCTTCTGTAAGGTTTTCTTCCATTGCTCGGTTAAGCTCAATACTCATATCAGACATGATTTCTCGAACACTATTAATAACCTCTTCTGCACTCTTCGTACCTAAGTTGTATTCATCAATAAGCTTTTGTAGGCGAACAAGGAAGTCTTTTCGCATTTTATTCTTACGAATCATATCCTCAATCTTCTTCTCAGCCTCATTGGCCATTTTTTCAAGCAGAATGTTTTCTTTGTCTGGACCAAACATTTCTTTGAGTTTATCAAAATCAATATCGGAAAGGTCTTTAATGTTCGGAATCTTACTTATCTCACCAGTAGCAATAGACCGGTCAAGCAGTTTTTCTAAGTCACGCTTTACTGGCGACACATCAATATCATCTTCAATAACTTCTCGAATACGTGATGCTAATACTTTAAAAGCCATCACCTCACGGTAAAACTGCTCAGCTTCCTCATCGGGCAATATTGATTTGTACAAACTATGTAAACCAGAAGCTATAGTTTTAAATCTATTCTTTGTTTCTTCACTGTGTAATAGCCTGTTTGTAAAATGATCAATCTGATCTAATTTTTCTTGGTCAGAAGTAGTGAGAATATCATCAATATCTAAACCTTCGTTATTAAGAAAACTCCTAGCTTTTGCAATTTCACTTTTGAGATAAACAATCAGTTCTTCTTTTGAATCAATTATATCTCCTTCGTCATCTACATTTTCTGGAACAGCATAAACAGCCAGAGCTTTCTGAAGATTTCGAAAGACACCGACATAATCAACAATTAAACCGTGATTCTTACCCGGGTAAACACGATTAGCACGAGCAATGGTTTGCATGAGCGTATGGTTCTGAAGTGGTTTATCTAAATAAAGAGTTGAAACACTTGGTGCATCAAATCCAGTGATCCACATTGCACATACAAAGACCAGTTTTAAATTACTGTCTGGATCTTTAAATTTCTCTTCCAGATTCTCTTTAATAATCCGCTCACGGATAGGTTTCATATCTATTTCGAATTTCCTCAAGTCATCTACCTCGTTCTGTCGCTGACTGATTACTACAGCCATATCGATACCTTCATATCGATCAATAATTTCCTGTATTTCTTCTTTTTTAAAATCATCGGATTCTCGCTCCTTATCCATATAGAGCTTTTTGATATAACGTTCCATCTGCTCTTTAACTTTTGAGTACATCCGAACAGCAGTAGTCGTATCGATAGACACCACCATTCCTTTTCCATGATAACCACGGTTTGTGAAGTGATACACGATATCTTCAGCGATGGTATTTAGTCGCTCTTCTCGGGTAATAAGGTGGTAGAAGGATGAAAACTCTTGTTCAAGTTTTTTCTCAGCATCTTCGCTAAGATCATAAAATTCCATTACTCTTTTTATATCTTCTTCAAGATTTTTGTTGGTGTTATCTAGTTTAGGGATGCGATTTTCGTAATACAAAGGAACTGTTGCTCCATCTTCAATAGACTGTGAGAAGTTATATGTAGAAACATAATTGCCGAACGTCTTTCGTGTTTGTTCTTCTCCTCGCTTCATAAGTGGGGTACCTGTAAACCCAATAAATGATGCCTTCGGTAACGCGATTCGCATATTCTGAGCTAATCGATCATATTGTGTACGATGAGCTTCATCTACTACCACAATAATGTCGTTTCGTTCTGATAGTACTGGTGGTGTTTCATCACCCCGAGTTCCGAACTTATGAATAAGAGTAAATACGTGGCGATGGTCTTCTGTGAGAAGTTGTCGTAGTTCTGCAATACTTTCTGCATGAACTTCTTCTTCATACACAGCACCAGTGTTCGCAAAGTTATTATAAATTTGAGTATCTAGTTCCTTTCGATCAGTTACCATTACGAACGTATAGTTGCCAGGGAGTTTACGGAGCACTTTCTGCGCAAAGAAAACCATTGAGTATGACTTACCAGAGCCTTGCGTGTGCCAAAAAACACCGAGTTTTCCCTCGATAGCTTCTTTATTCTTAACCTGCTCTATAGCTCGGTTAACTCCAAGGTATTGAAAGTATCTTGCAGTTGCTTTAATAAGCTTACTGCGTGAGGAATCAAAGAGTGTGAAATTTTCTACAATATCTAAAAGTCTGCTCTTTTCACAAGTTCCTTTAATTACTGTTTCTAGATTTACCTTACTCTCTTCTTCTTCGCTATCTACCTTCTTCCATTCATTATAGTGTTCATACTCACTTGAAAGGGTTCCTACTTTACTCTCAACACCATTAGAAATAATAATAAAAGCGTTATACCAAAATAACTGAGGAATAGTGTCTTTGTAGTCTCGAATGTTATCGTTACAAGCATTACGAAGATTTTTATGTGAAGCCTTAAGCTCAATAAGCACAAGAGGGAGTCCATTCACAAAACCAACTAAGTCAGGTCGACGTTTATGAAGTTCTCCAGTAACCCAGAGTTGAGACACTAAAAGAAAGTCGTTGTTTTCAAAATTATTAAAATCAATTATTTTTACAACAATGGTATCTAAATCACCTTGGTCATTTTGTATTTCAACCTTAACTCCATCACGAAGCAATTTCCAAACTTCCTGGTTAGCATTTACCAACCCGAGAGATGAGCGGTCACGAGAAATTTCATCGACAGCATTTTTAATGACCAGATCTGAAGCATCTGGATTTAATTTCTTTAAAGAGTTAGCGAGGCGATCACCTAAAACAACCTGCCCTTGATTATCGCGACCAAGTTTAAGTTCCTCATCTTCTGAAAAAGCATTAATGTGACAATCGGCACCCCAAAGTTCCTGAAAGATTTTTACTCCAGTCTTTTCAACCAAATTGTCTTCAGAAAATTCGTTCATAATATCTAACATTTATGCCACTTTTATTGGTAAAAGTCCAGATTCTAAGTCTTTATCTCAAGCTCCCCATTTACTAACTTATGGATGAGTAAATCTCTCATATCTTTAAGGAGAGTGGTCTGCTTATTCAAATTAACAACCTCATCAAGCATCGGACTCACTAAATCTTCGAACATTTCCAAAACATAATCACCGGGCACTACGTGAGGCAACTTCACTGTTTGTATTGGACTAAGGTTTTGTTGAGCTGCCCCATTAGAAATATTTTGCATTTTCACCTGCAATAACTTACTTCTAAATAAACTATATACATAAGCATGAGAAGCGGAAACAGGATCTATTTTTGCTACACGTTGATTTAATAATTTATTAGTTCCATGCACCATGCACACTCTACCGACATTTCCAGTTAAAGAAAGAAGAATGTCTTTATCCTCTAAAATACAATGTTTAGGCATTTTATCTGGAATCGAAGTCACAAAGTTCGAACTTTCAGGCTTAAATTGTCCGTCGTGAACACTTTTGATTGTAATTACTTGGTACCCGCCACTATCATCAAAATTTTTACTTTTAAAAGAATATCCAGACTGAAGATTTGCGATGTCTTCTATGGTGCCAATTTTCCAACCCTCAGGAATTTCACCAAAGTCAGTTTTTGAATCAACCAACTTCACTTTCTCGTAACCAGGGAATCGAAAATTAACAAACCATTCGTTATAAATAGTCTGCGCCATTTCTTCAAGAATTTTAATGCGTTTTAGGTTGTTCTCAATCAAATCATCATATTGTGTTAAAACTTTAGATATTTTTATTTGACTGCTTTTCTTAGGATACGCAATAGAAAGTTCTTGTAGTTCACTTCCTCTAATACCTGCAGCAGCAACCTGCATTACTAAAGATTGTGTTTTAACTTTACCTTCAGGTGAGGTGAAATAATAGTAATAAAAACGTGGATCAGCTTTGTTTGGATCAATCCTCACTCTAATGAGATGTGATTCAAAAGTTGTTTCCTTACTATTGCCGATAAACTGCGAACATTTACCCGCACCTTCAGCCACCAGTGACTGCCTAGCAAAAAGCAAATCATTTGTTTCCAAGAAACTGTTTGCTTTTTCAGTATCGGTAAGAGGCACCAACTCCATAGGAGTGTCATCACAAATGCGGTCGTACTTAAAAAGTTCTCCCATATTAACCATAGAGAAACCTTCTCCTCTGACTCTTTTTGGCTTACTGACACCGTTTCTAGATGGAACTAAATACAAGTCACCAAATCGAATTGTCTCTTGCTCCTGACTCATTTAATTAATTTATTAAGGTTAGAAGAGATCTTCTTTTCAAGTTCTTGAGCCTCATTCGTGAGTTGGTTGAAACTATCGCTCAGGTCTTTAACATGACTATTAAAATTAACATCATCTTCTACTGCTTGCGTTCCCACATAGCGACCTGGATTAAGCGAATATCCCACTAAGGCAACATCATCAAGAGATACCTCTTTTGAAAGGCCGGCAACATCTTCATATTCAGGACAGTCCTCTTCTCCTCTGTAGCTTCTAACTATAGACGTAATTTTTTCTATCTGTTCATCAGTCCAAGTGCGGTGCGCTCGATCGATCTGAGTAAAAATATTTCGGGCATCAATAAACAATATTTTATCCTTGCGTTCTGTTTTCTTTTTTCCTTTGTCTAAAAAACTGGAAGAGTCACGTTGTAGAACATGTTTGGACCAGCAGAGACAATACAATCAACCGCATGATCCTCAACAAGCTTCTTTCGCATTTCTTTTTCACGCCCGCTGGCGTCACTAGCACTGTTTGCCATTACGAATCCCGCTCGCCCCTTATTGTTTAACGAAGACCAGAAGTGCTGAATCCAAAGATAGTTTCCATTATCAGTTCCTTTGCCGTCTTGTTTTGGTAGACCGTATGGATAGCGTTTATCGCCAGCGATTCTTTCATAATCAATACCATCTACATTGAAGGGCGGGTTAGCCATGGTGAAATCAAACTTCCCGACACTATCATGCTCATCTTCATAAAAAGTATTTCCTTGTTTGATATCACCCGAAAGTCCATGGAGAGCAAGATTCATCTTAGCGATGCGAACCGTTTGTTCGGTTTTTTCCTGTCCATAAACAGCCAGTTTGGAAGCAGACTTTTTCTTATCTCCGTTTTCTAAATGACGTCGGACAAATTCATGAGATTGCACAAACATACCGCCAGAACCACAAGCTGGGTCATAGACACGACCTTCATATGGTTCGATCACTTCAACTATCAACTTTACGATACTTGCTGGTGTAAAAAACTCCCCACCACCACGACCATCTGAAATAGCAAACTTGCCAAGGAAGTATTCATAAATCTGACCAAAAGCATCACCTTCAATGTCGACTGGAATCGAGTTGAAGTTCTTCAGAAGTGAGATGATTGTCTCATTATCGAGAATTTGATAACTCTTCGGGAGAACACCTGCAAGCTCTAGATTTGATGCCTCAATTGCTTTCATTGCATCATTAAGATGTTGACCGAGTACTGTATCTTCAGGCAGATTTAACAGATTGCTAAATTTTGCTTCGTCTGGCACAAACAGCACGTTCTTGGCATGGTAGTCAGTTTTACTTAAAGGTCGTTGTCTAGCAGAATTCTTTTTGATTCGTTCACTTTCAAGCTCCTCCGTTACCTTAATGAAGCGAATATCAACAAATTTAAGGAAAATGAGGCCCAGCACCGGTTCTAAAAATTGATTCAATGCTAACGGTGAATTGGCCCTCAGCTTATTTGCAGCCTCCCATAGCGACTCTTCTAATTGTTTTATGTTTTTTACCATAATATAAATGTCAGTATAACACTTTTTATGGTTTAAAAATATACTCATTTCCTTAAATTACCTTTTGTATAGCCATATTCAAGCTTTTGATCCCCTGAGGTGTTATTTGAGCTTTTTCTAACTTTATAAGTGATATTGTGTTTCCATTTTTTGTTATTTCCTTAATCTGTTCTTTTGAAAGAACGTAAAACTCCCATTGGTCTAAATCTAACAAATCAAGAGTTTCTGTTTCTTTATGATTTTGCAAAGCGAGTACGTATACATCAGCTTTATAATCAGCTTCTTTTTTGGACATCTTCCCTACTGCATCATTCCAGTAGACTTCTTTTGCTTTGAGTCCTGAGAAGGTTGGTTTTGATAATTCTTTTTGATCCCAGTCTTGTAGAAAGGCAGAACATTTTACTTCTACTTTAATACCGTTTTTTGTTTCGACATCATAGTCTCCCCAAGGGTTACGCACGGTGATATCTTTTCTATCTTTGAGAGCATGCTCAACGAGAAATTCAGCAAGTGCTCCTCTGAGAACATTTGAGTTCAGATTTGAAAAACCGTACTGCCAAAAATCGAGTACGGAAAAATTCTTGTTGCCGGTATTAACAAATTGCTCACCACCTGTGAGCTTTACTACAGGTTTTCTTTTATACATATTTTCTAGCGGGTTTTATGAGTAAGTGGTCAGAAACGCAAAAGGCTCCCAACCATCGCGATTCAACCTTTCGGCCAAACCCATACAGGTTTCCCCATATGACCCGCTAGAGTGACTCTGATTGGGAGTCCTTTGTTCTCTAGCGGGTATTTCGACCATATCCATTGAATATTATTCAATGGGGTTAGGCCTTCTTTATTAACTTATAATGTTCATAATATAGCTATTTTCTATATTAGTCCATACATCTTAGCTTAGAAAAACACCCTTGCGAAGGGGTCTTATGGACAAAAATGCTTAGTGTGACCTATTCACACCTATTGACAACTGGTGTGATACCTGTTTTGATTATCCACAGTTTACGCATTTTACAAATCATTATATTTGTATTACTCTCAAAAGTAGGAGTACTTCAAAAATCATTACGATTAATCTTATTGTTGCTAGTGCATGTACCCTAGGACTGAAAAGTCGAATTACACTTCAATGAGGATAATCAAAATGAATTTATAGAGGAAACTTGTTGGGTCACTGTGACGGGCTATAGGCTATATCATATATCCATCTTAAGGGCTGTAAATTCAAAACAACAAACAATTTGTTTGCTGTTTTGGATTTGTGGCTCTTTTTTTTGTCCATAGTCCTTCCCGTGATTTTCATTACTTCATATTATTAATTAGTAATTATTATTATGGATAATAATCTAAAAGTAACGTACGTACTTGTCAAAGATTTGATACCAGCACCGTACAACCCTCGACGGTTTCCAAAAGAAGCCAGAGAACAACTCAAAAAGAGCATAGAGCGTTTCGGGTTAGTAGACCCAATTGTGGTCAACAACTCCCCAAAACGTAAGAACATTATTATTGGTGGCAACTTTCGCTGTGCTGTTGCCAAGGAGATGGGGCTTGAAAAAGTTCCAGTGGTATTTATCGACATCCCTTCCCTTCAGAAGGAGAAGGAACTAAATCTTAGACTCAACAAAAATACTGGAGAATTTGATCTCAAACTCCTTGCAGAGTTCGATGAAGCATTTCTCGCTGATACTGGATGGAACTCAGAAGAATTAGACGAGATTTTTGCTGTAGACAATCCAGAACAATTCGATCTTGAAAAAGAATTAAATAAACTCAAGATTGATAAGATTCGAGCCAAAAAGGGAGATAGGTATCAGCTCGGAGACCATGTACTTATGGTTGGTGATAGTACTATTGAAGAGGACACGTTGAAGCTTATGGACGGAACAAAAGCCGACATGGTACTTACTGATCCCCCATATATTCTTGATTACCTTCGAGGCAAGAAAAAGAACGGTAAAGCAACAGAAGGATTCGGTGCAAAGAGAAACCGACGATATCTAGACACTGACGTTCTACCAGAAAACTTCACTGAACTTTGGATGGCAAGTATTGCCAAGATAGCAAAGAAAGATTTCAGTATTATTGTGTATGAAAACTGGAAAAATCTACGCATAATCTGGGGTGAAATGGAGAAATACTGGAAGGTTAAAAATATGATTGTCTGGCATCTCCCAAACAGAACACAAGGTTTTGCGGCAGACAATAAACTATTCAGTAAACACGATATAGCTATGGTTGGTGGAAGTGAGAACACGAAGATAAACTTGCGAGATGAGTCCGAGCTTCTCCAGAACGAATACGAAACAGCGCTCTATGCAATTTCTGGTAAACCGCACTGGGAGAAATATGGTAAAGGTAAGAAGATATGCCCTACTGACTTCATTGAGTATAAAGCAAGTGACGAGAAATCATCTGGACAAGGGATTATATTCGGCACAAAGCCAATAGAGATTCTTATCCCCTACCTAAAGATACTAACCAAACGTGGTGACATAGTCGTAGAGCCATTCGGAGGAAGTGGGAGTACTTTGATAGCTGCACATAAGATGAATCGCGTGTGCTACATCATGGAAAAGTCTCCCGTATATGCGGAAGTTATCATGAAACGCTTTCAAAACGAAAGTGGAATCAAAGCGATAAAGATTACATAACATGGCTCAAAAGAAGAAGCCTGCTAAAAAAACGCGGGCCGAGACTATTGAGAAGCGGATGACCGCTAATAAGAAGAATTTTCTTAAAGAACTTGAGAAGATGCCAATTATCGGTGTTGCAGCATCAAAAATTGGTGTTGGAGAATCAACGGTGCACAGATGGAAGAAAGAGGATATTAACTTCCGAAGGTTATGTGCAGACGCCATGCTCACAGGTAAACATCATATCAATGATGTGGCTGTGTCGAAGGTTATTGCTGGAATATATAACGACAACAAAACCTATGTTATATTCTGGCTTAAACATAATCATATTGATTTCTCACCAAAACTAGAACATCGACATGAACACAACATCGACAACATACTTACAAACGAACGGATGAAAGAAATAGCAGACGCTGTGAAAGCGTGGTCACAAGATGACGAGGAGGATAATGAGGAGTATATAGTGAGTAATAAGGAAGACGATGTAGACTAGTTGTCTACTCTTTCTGTCTAGACTTATTCAGGGAGATGCGTCATTAATGTGTGTACATGAATAATATCGCAACAAACCCGCTAGAGCGACATTCTGACACACCCTCACCTTCGCAAGACGAGGCAGTACCACTTAGGTACTGCCTCTACGCGAGGAAAAGTTCAGAAGCAGACGAAGCACAAGCATTATCAATTGAATCACAAACAAAAGAGATGTTGCTTCTCGCACAAAGAGAACAACTTAATGTTGTTGAGATTAAACGAGAATCACACTCAGCAAAAAGTAATGGGCAAAGACCTGTATTTAATGAACTCATTGAAGACATTAAATCTGAAAAGTTTAATGCAATACTTGCATGGCATCCCGATAGACTTTCGAGAAATGCGGGAGACTTAGGTGCAATTGTTGATTTAATAGATCAAAAGAAAATAATAGTAGTGCAAACATACAGTCAGAAATTTACTGACAATCCAAGCGAAAAATTTCTTCTCATGATTCTTGGATCACAGGCAAAACTAGAAAACGACAACAAAAGTATAAATGTGAAACGAGGATTAAAAGCACGGTGTGAGATGGGTCTATGGCCCACAAAAGCGCCCATAGGATACTTTAACGATAAAATGAGAGGACAAGGTTGTCATATTCACATCGATCCTGTGAGAGCTCCTGTTGTAAAGCAAATCTTTGAAAAAGTAGCCTATGAGAAATGGAGCGGCAGACGCATACACAAGTGGCTTAAAGAAGAAGTGAAGTTCAAATCAGTAAGAGGTGGTGATTTGAATCTGAGTACAATATATACCATACTCAACACACCACTCTACACAGGAACATTTGAATATCCTCGAGGGAGTGGCAAATGGTATAAAGGTGTACACGAACCGATTATCAGACCGGAGCTGTTTACTATGGTTCAAGAGAAACTTGCTGAGGAAAGAAAAGAGAAAAAGGTATTCAAAGAATTCACCTTTGTAAAATTACTCACCTGCGGATACTGTGGTTCAGGGATTACTGGACAGGAGAAAGTAAAACATCTTAGTAATGGAACGGTGAAGCACTATATATATTACAGCTGTACCAGACATAAAGACCACCACTGCAAAAATCCATATACCAGAGAAGAAGATTTAATAGTGCAACTTGAAGAAATGATTAATGAGTTAGATATAAACGAAATAGGAGCTCGCCATATTATTGACCATGAAATTGCACGGTATAACAAACTACGAACTAGTGTATTTGGAATAGAAAAAGAAACCCCTCAAAAAGTAGACATTCGCACCTACGCCAAACACCTTCTAAAAGAAGGAACTATTTTCGAGAAAAGAGAGTTGTTGGAGAATTTGAAGAATAGGTTGATTTTAAAAGATCGTAAAATATTCTTAGAAAACTAATTAATTTTTCTTAATTCTACATCAAAATTATCAAGCACTGTTGATATTCTCCTATAATCCCCTATAACATGTGAGGGGGCATTATATCTTCTGGTTATGCCTTTCAAATGGGTGTGGGCTGCTTGGTTTCTATCTTCCCTTAGATTTCCTAAATATGTTTTTAATAATGTCACTTGAGATTTTTTTTCAAGTTTTTTTTCAAACTTCTCTACTCCAACGATACCTATTGCCCCTATCAACATCGGTCGTATATTTTTCTTGTATTGAAATCCATAGTTAGGCTCAACAACTTTTTCCCTATAATATTCTCTATTCGAAACAACTTTTAAACGTCGAGTGGAATGTCTCAACAAAATATCGTCCACAGATTCTTCAATCCAGCCACATAATTCTATCAAAGCTAATTTTGAAAAATAAATCGTTTTCTTTTGACTCGTTGCTTGGTTATAAAGCTGATCTAACTCTTTAAGAGTTGTTTCAATATACGTTTTTGCATACATAAATTCTAACTAAATATCTGAATTGATCTTTTTAAACGCTTTTTTACTTTCTCTTTTTGAGCAAGTCCTTCTTTAAGTTGATCCGAAGAAAACAACTCGTCCTGACAAAGTTTCTTATATCGACTTTTCAACAATGCACTTGATTCAAGTTCTAACTTTCCAATATTTGTCGCCACACCAACAAATAACGCTTCTACTGTGGCCTTGCTTAATTTTGGCAAAGAAGCCTTACTTAAAATACGAGAGTAAATCAAATTAATAGTGCGGAAGGTAATATCTTTAAAAGTATTTATTTTATCTTCTTCTAAATTACGATATTCTTCCATAAACTCGTTGAGAAAACGAGATAACTGTCCATTATATTTTTTTAAGTTGGTATAAAAAGCCAAAAACCTCAAAACAAATTCTTGATTTGAAAATCTATCTGTCTTTTTTGGTTTAAGCAATAAACCATACTCCTTACTCCGAACAATCTCTCTAAGTAGATTGTTGAATGGACCACTGTAAATACAATTTCTAATTTCTTGATTAGATAACTTGCTACCACCTGTATTTAATCTATGAAAAATAGTAAATAAATACGCCATATGACTTCTCTTTGAATAGTCACACCTTAATACAGTAACTGGCAAGACAGTGTTTTGAATTCGATTGAATAAATTCTTATTTTTTTCCTTTATTGAGATATTCGTCTCCCCGGATATACGCTCATCAATATCATCCAATTTCGAAAGTTTCCATTCTTCGTTCTTATCCGCTTCAAAAAATTTTACAATACTGGCAATCCTTTGGAGACCATCAATAACAAACCTCTCTTGTGTTTTATAATCTAAACTTATACACAAACTTGGGATGGGTAATTGCTTCACCAAAGAGTCAACAAACCTCGTTTGCATCTGATTAGGCCAAACTATTTCTCTCTGAAAATCTGGTTGAATATCCAACTGCCCTTCTTGGTACATTCTATACAAATCAGCGCACGATCTTAATTCATTATACGCAACAATGTCCGCCGGCGGAACTTCATGATAATCATCGGTTTCCTCTTGCTCTTTTTCAAGGTCAAACAATTCTTTGTCAACTTTTTGTTCTTTTCTCATATTAACTGTATTCTACCGATTTATTTTTTCATAAGCAACAAAAAACCTCCTTGTAAAGAGGTTTTTTGTTCAGCTGCATGTATTTCAGGTCGACAATACGCCGTTGCTATCTGGATATATATCACGATTCGAGCCAATACATGGCACAGGTGTTGTAATATCCTATTATTCACACCCCCACCCATCACCATCTCTGTCTAATCCAAAAGTATCGGGGCCAGTAACACGTACGCGTCCAGTATAATTTGGACCATTGCCAGACCCTCCTCTACAATCATAATCGCCGGAGTTCGGTTTTAAACATCCTGAATAACTCGGATGGCATCGTTGTGAAGATTGTGTATCTTGAACAGGTTCGCTAGATCCAGATGAAGAAAGTGCAACAACACCAACTACAGCTCCGACACCTAAAATTACTTTTCCTAATGATGACATGGATTACTTAAATTTTGTGACATTGAGGAACACAGTGTGCACACCCATCAACTTTATTATAATATTTTTTTGCAGCAGCAAGCGCTTGCTGACAATCTGGAAAATACCCCAACTCTAGTCTGTTTTCAACAAGAGGAGGTGTAGGACATCCTTCTTGATGAACTTCATGTTCTTCATTCTCAGGGAAAGCTTGTGCATTCTTATTCACGTAATAATATGGCATATCTTTTTCTGATTATAAAATTTATAATACTCGACCTTTGCTGGTATTGTATTTATTTAAGCTTATTTATCTTGATACTACTCTTAACCAACAATGTTGTAAATATATAAAGTTCTATTTTTAAACAACATAAGCTTTTCGGAATAGAACTTTTTCAAACTCAAAAAAACAGCTTAACTAAAAGCTGTTTTCTGAATTGCTCTTTTGAGCATTTTGAGGCCAAAAATGGAGTTCTTAAAATATCTATGTTTTAAGGTCCATATTCAGGTCTCAGTTATCTGGGTGCCTACCCGGATTTGAACCGGGACTAGGGGTTCCACAAACCCCTGTGCTAACCATTACACCATAGGCACCATCTGAAATTACAAACGGCTTAACGCCGTTTGTCCTATATTTTTACCATAACAAAAGAACTATCGCAACCATTAAGCCTAAAAACTTAATTAATTAATCGTGATGGTAATCGTCAAACCTCACAACTTCCAGTTTAATTTTATTATCAGAATGTTTTCTAAACGGTAAAGAAAGAATCAAAACTCCATCTTTGGTTTTAGCTGAACATTGTTCTGGATTAATTTTTTGAGGTAAAACAATTTTTCTAAAAAAATGACCCCAAACGCATTCTTTAAACAAAAAGATTCCTCGTTCTTCAAAATCGTTATTAATGTTAATTTTAATGTTTCCATCATCATTATTTTCTTGCCACTCATCTTCTCTTGTCTCTGATTTTATAGCAGCTAAATTTTCCGGTCTAGTTTGTTCACCTTGGATAACAATAACATCATTATCCCCCTCAATAGAAACGTCGATTTTTTGAATATCTGTACTAGGAATTTGCGCACAAATTATAATTTCATTTTTGCTTTTATAGACATCAACCGGTAGTTCGTTAACGTTTTCTGGTCTAGATTTTTGAGGAACAGCAAGACCTTGCTCGCTTAATTCCACGAAGCCTTTGTTTTTAAATTTTTGAATAAAGGAACCCATAACTAGTCTTTTTAGAAATTAATTCTACAGTACTTCTATTATAACAGCATCACGAAAATAAAAAAATGTTAATAACGAGTATTAAACCTCAGAGAAAAAATCTGGATTCACAGAAATATTTACCTGATGTTAGATCCTAGGCTCAGGGCTATGAAGGTTACCTTTTGTGCAACCTTCATAGCTCTCTCAATCTACATTGCTAATAAAAAAGCCTTAGCCGAAAAAACAAACGACTAAGACTTTTTAATTTTCGAATCAATATCTAACTATTTATCCCAAGTAAATTCATTTCCAAAGTGACCGTATTGGGCTGTTTGATAAAACTGCGGATTACGCAAATTAAGAAGTTCAATAATAGCTTGAGGGCGAAGATCGTAATTTTTTATTTTTTCAATTTTTCCATCAACAAGAGCTGTCGCCGAAAGAGGTTCAGGATATCCTATTGCATAAGCGATTTTTACTTCCGCCTCCTTTGCTCCTTTATTAATATAATCCACCGCAATTTTACGAGCCATATAAGCGGCACTTCTATCAACCTTGGTTGCATCTTTTCCGGAAAAAGCTCCCCCACCAACCGCAACACGCGGACCATAAGCATCCACTACAATTTTTCTACCAGTAAGCCCTGCATCGGCAGCAAAACCCCCTATCTTCCACTTACCATTAGGATTTTTCATCCAAATTTTGGAAATGTCACCATCAATATATTGAGCTATTTCTTTTTCAAAAACTTCATCCAGTTTAACATCACTTAAATCTCCACTTTCACACAAAGAAGTTATAACATTGATAATCCTATCGTTTTCTAAAGTGACTTGTGCCTTACCGTCATGTCGTCCCATAGACCTTACAAGTTTACGTGCCAAAGACATCTCCAGTGGCATAAACTCCGGCGTTTCATTTGTCGCATACCCGACCATAATTCCCTGGTCTCCGGCTCCTTCGTTATCAACTCCTTTTTTAATTTCGTGACTTTGCTCAGAAATATAAACAGACAAATCAACGTCGTCAGTGTAACCATTGTCTTTATATACTTCCCTAGCAATCTTCTCGTAGACCTCTTTGGTAATTGGCGCATTTGTTGTAATTTCACCAGTAAGAACTATATTACCGTGTCCACCGAGCGTTTCTATTCCCACCCGTGAATATGGGTCATGTTTAAGACAAAAGTCTAAAACGGCATCTGATATTTGGTCACACACTTTATCGGGATGAGCTCGGGTTACTGCTTCTGCTGTTTGAATCATAGTTTTGATTAAATACTTAATAATTATTAATAAACAAAAAAACTTTCCTTTTAAGGAAAGATAATGCATTACGTCTAGAGACTATTATTATCTTCCCACTGGGGATAGGATGTAGCACCTTCTCTTTTTTCACCAAAGAGGGTTGCTGGACGAATCATAGAGCCTTATCTCTCCTCGTCCTCTTGATAACTTATATTTTTTTGTAGCTACATACTATACTTTTTATTTAAAATAAACAACCATAGAAAACTATAGCCAGAAAATAAACAAAAAACGTCTACTTTTTTGCAGACGTTTTTTGTTTTAATAATATTATTTTTTATTCTTCAGAGAATCTCTTATCTCCCTCAAAAGAATAATTTCTTCAGACAGCACTACCGGCTCTTCAATTTTTTCCTCTTCTTTTTTCTTTAATTTATTAATTTGTTTAA